>JGI12316J15310_10000181_pt1 | contig 141519 bp, 146 predicted proteins | sample MarCyaLeptolynsp_FD_15310 | JGI IMG/M metagenome (IMG submission 15310)
CGAAATCAGCGCCCTCAGCTCTGCCATGGCTTCCCGCTTCACCTCCGGCGCGTTCAGCGACCGGGCGAGATCCTCGACCATTTCGCGGTAGCGCTGCGAAAGGCTGGGATGCAGCCGCAGGGCAGGGGGCTCCGGGCTTTCCTTGATGAGGGCCTCCAACCGGGCCTTCTCCTCTTCCAGTTCCGACAACTTGGCCTTCAATGACGCATGGTGCATGCCGTCTACTATGGCCTTCAGAATGCCAGCGATCTTTCCGTCCACCTTCTTCAGGGAGGCATCCGCCTTCTGGCGCTCCTGGCTGGCTCCGGCAGCGGCCTCATTGAAAGCTCTGCGGTATCCCACCGCAAACTGCGCCAGCAGGTCCAGCGCCCGCCAACGCGGCTTTAGTCCGCAAGACTGGGACACCGGTGAGTGGTTCATCAATCAAATCGAGAAAAGGCGACTGGGGCGCTCTCCGGTACCCGTGCCCCTCACGGAGTGGGTGGCGGTTGCCGCACTGGCGCCTGAGCGGGAGGCCCGGCTTCCTCGCCGGGCCGGAGTCAGGAGGACGGGCCGATGGTCTTGCAGGCGATGTTGCGGGCGTTCAGCCGACGACAGGCCAGCTCTGCGTGTTCCTGGCTCATGCCGAGGAAGTTTGCCTCGAAGCCGCGGCGGGTCTTGGCGACCTTACGCAGCGTGCCATCCAGCGTTTCAAGTTCGGAAAGCGCGGTGCGCAGCAGCACTTTCTCGGCCTTGTAGCGGTTGGTGTAGAGGCCGACGTTGATGCCCCAGTAGCGCCCGCCCGAGGTCGACAGGCGTGTCACCACGACCGGCTTGGGTTCCGGGTCCGCCTGGGTCAGGCGGGCCGGGCGCGCGACGGGGCGCAAGCCGGTGTAGGGCTGCTTCTGTACCGCGGGGCGGATCTTTGGCGCCAGCGGCGCGGCGGCGGCGGGTTGCACCTCGGTCTCGGCCAGAGCCGCGGCGATGCTGCTGAGTACGGCGTCCTTGACCGGGGCTCCGGCGGCGCTGACCGTCTGCAGTTTCTCGATCTGGGCGCTCGGTGGCGTGTCGGCATCTTCGGTGGCGGCGTCAGCTTCGGCGACGGCCACGGCGACCGCATCCGCATCCGAATCCGCGGACAGGTCTTCCGGCCGGGGGCGCGGTTCCAGAACCGGCTCAGGCGCCTGCAGGGCTTCTTCCAGGGCGGCCACGAGAACCGGGGAGTCGCCGCTGGCCGGGCGCAGCTTGGGACGCAGGCTGGTGGAAACCTGACCGCTGACGCGGATCGTCTTGCCCACGGCCTCGGATGCGGAGATGTCCCCGCTGTCGGCCACGACCACATCCGCGCCCATGTAGGCGGGCCGTTGCGGGCGGCGCAGCTTGGCGCGCGACGGCGCGCGGCGGAAGCCGAGATCGAGCAGCTCGGCAACCTTGGCGTTGCGCGAGGTCGAGGATTTGCCGCCGAACACGGTTGCGATAATGCGCTCGTCGCCCCGTTTGGCCGAGGCCACCAGGTTGAAGCCGGCAGCGCGGGTGTAGCCGGTCTTGATGCCGTCGGCGCCGCGGTAGGCGGCGAGCAGGCGGCGGTTGGTGTTGGGCACTTCGCGGATGCCTGCATGGGTCGAGCGGCGCGAGAACAGGTTATAGTACTCGGGATAATCATACAGCAGGTGCCGCCCGAGCGTGGTCATGTCACGGGCTGTGGACAGGTGACCGCTGGCGGTGAGGCCATGGGCGTTCTTGAAGGTGGTGCGCGTCATCCCGAGCGCCTTGGCGGTGCGGTTCATGCGCCGGGTGAACGCGGCCTCGCTGCCCGAGAGGGCCTCGCCGATTGCGGTGGCGGCATCATTGGCGGATTTCACCGCGGCCGCGCGAATCAGGTAGCGGAAGGCGATCTTCTGCCCCGCTTTCAGCCCCAGCTTCGAGGGCGGTTCCGCGGCAGCCTTGCGGCTGATCGTGACCTTGGTGTCGAGGGTGATCTCGCCGTTGCGGACCGCTTCGAACGCGATGTAGAGCGTCATCATCTTGGTCAGCGAGGCCGGATGCAGACGGGTGTCAGCGTTGCGGGAATGCAGGACTTCACCGGTGCGCGCGTCGATGACCATCGCGGCATAAGGCGCAGCGGACGCCTGTCGCGCGGGCAACCAGGTCGCGGCCAGCGTCAGCAGAAGCAGGACAGCAACCCATCGCAGCCCTGCGGTGTGCCAACCCGCGGACGGGCGAGGAAGGGAAGGCGGCGCTGCAAATCGCTGCCGAAACGCGTCGAAACGGGGAAGAAGAAACCGGTTGCGAAGAGACCGGAAACCGACTCGCGGGGTACGGGTAAACCGACCCGCCGCCGGATTGACCTGCGTGTTCACTGCCATGTTTGCCTCATGCCGCCGGTTTTCCGGCTGACGATTTTGCCTGATGCCGAAATCGTACCACAGGGTTTACGAGGAATAAACAGGTGGCGCAGGGCGTCGCCGCAAGGGCTGGCGGCTTTTGGCCGGCATTTAGTGGGTGGCGTTGGTGTGGCCTCTAGATGCGCCAAGTCCTAACAAAAGGTTACCAAAAAAACTTGTGCTTTGCGTGCTAAGACCGGGTGCCGGGCCGGGGGGGGCAGGGGGATTTTCCCCTGCCACCGCCGGTGGCAAGGTCAGCTGTTGATGTCGCGCGCGGTGAAAAACGGGCTGAAAAAGTCCAGCTCAACGGTGAAGGCGCAGGGTTGCGTGATCCGCTTGCTGATGCGGGATTCGATCTCTTCGAGCAGAGCGGTGCAGAACGCCTCGTCGCGGTGCGGCTTGCGCAGCAGGGTGACGCGGACGGCGCAATGGCTGCGGTGAAACCGCTCCGCAGGGTAGGCGCGCCCCTTGCAGGCGCCGGAGCCATCGTCATGACGGCGAATGATGGTGTCGATCTCTTCCAGAATCGCCTCGGCATCGATGTCGAGGTCGCTGGAGAATTTCAGTTCTGCATGCGGCATTGGCGGCTCCCTTCAGGTTTGCAACCGGATAGCGCCCCGTCGGCGCGGCGTCCAGCGCGGGTCCGGCTCAGCCCAGCTGGTCCAGCAGAGCAGCCAATTCGCCCAGGTCGGCAATTTCGCGGTATCGGGGGTTGTCGGACGGCGTCTCGGCTTGCTCGACCTCCCAGACCAGCCCGTGCGGCACATAGGTGCCCCAGGCACCGGCCTCGATCGGGGCGACCACGTCGGAGCGCATGGAATTGCCCACCATCATTGCGCGGGCGGCCCCGTCGCCATGGCGGTCAAAGATGCCGTGGTAGACCTCGGGGGTCTTTTCCGAGACCACCTCCACCGCGTCGAACAGCTCGCCAAGGCCGGACTGCGCCAGTTTGCGCTCCTGATCGAGCAGGTCGCCCTTGGTGATCAGCACCACCTTGTAGCGGCCTGCCACTGCCTCGACCGCCTCCTGCGCGTGGGGGAGCAGTTCGATCGGGTAAGACAGCATCATCTGCCCGGCGACGAGCAGTTCCTTCAGCACCGAGGCAGGCACCTGTTCCTGGGTCACCTCGATCGCGGTTTCGATCATCGACAGCGTGAACCCTTTCACCCCGTAGCCGTAGCGCCCGAGATTGCGTTTTTCCGCATCCAGCAGCAGCCGGTCCAGTTGCTCGGGACCGAGGTCATCCGGGGTGTGATCCATCAGCAGTTCGGCAAACCGTTCCTGCGTCACCCGAAAGAACCGTTCATTGTGCCAGAGGGTATCGTCGGCATCGAAGCCGATTGTTGTCAAATTACGTGCCAATCTCTGTGCCTCAGTGTCTTTTCCTGCCCACCCAAGAGGCTATATAAGCGTCAAAGGAAATTCCATGCATCACTGGATCAAATTGCTTATGCCGCTGCAGACCGTAATGATGACCGATCATTCAGACGACGATACCGAATCCGGTGTCCTGACCAAGACGCGGCCCAAGACCAAGCGCCCGCCGCGCTACAAGGTGCTGCTTCTGAACGACGATTACACCCCGATGGAATTCGTGGTGATGGTGCTGGAACGGTTCTTTGGCATGACCCACGCGCAGGCGTTCGAAATCATGCTGACGGTGCACAAGAAGGGCGTTGCCGTGGTTGGCGTGTTCAGCCACGAGGTCGCCGAGACCAAGGTGGGCCAGGTGATGGATTTTGCCCGCCGCCAGCAGCATCCGCTGCAATGCACCATGGAAAAAGAAGACTAATCAAGAGGCTGCACGATGTCCCTACGCCTGTCACTGGCGGTCGAGACGGGCGGCTTTGCCGTGCCGTCCGAAGGCCGCATAGCGGTGATTCACCCGCGCACGGATCACGATCTGTCACCGCTGCCAAAGGATCGCCTGCAGGTGATCCAGCCGCTGCGTCCTGACTACGAGCATTTTGCCGCCCAGGGGTATGACTGCACCCCGCAGGCCGACCCGCAGACCCCGTTCGCTGCCGCGGTGGTGTTCCTGCCGCGCGCCAAGGCGCTGGCACGGATGCTGGTGGCGCAGGCGGTCGCGGCGACGGATGGGCCGGTGCTGATCGATGGCGCCAAGACCGATGGCGTTGATTCGCTGCTGAAGGCACTGCGCCAGCGCGGCACGCCCTCCGACCCGATTTCCAAGGCGCATGGCAAGGTGTTCTGGATCGACGGCAGCCTGGATCTGTCGGACTGGCTGCCCGCAGCGGAGCAGAAGGTCGACGGCTTTGTCACCGCGCCCGGCGTGTTCTCGGCGGACGGGATCGACCCGGCGTCGGCGCTGCTGGCGGCGGCGCTGCCGCAGAAACTTGGCCGCTGCGTGGCCGATCTCGGCGCCGGTTGGGGGTATCTGTCGGCACAGGTGCTGAAACGCGAAGGAGTCGAAGAGCTGCATCTGGCCGAGGCGGATTATCACGCCCTGGCCTGTGCGCGGCAGAACCTGACCGACGCACGGGCGCAGTACCACTGGGTCGACGTGCGCGGCTGGACGCCGCCGAGCACGGTCAACACGGTGGTGATGAACCCGCCGTTCCACACCGGCCGCGCGGCGGAACCGTCGCTGGGCCAAGCCTTCATCGCGGCGGCGGCGTCGATGCTGGCGGCCAACGGCAGCCTGTGGATGGTTGCCAACCGTCATCTGCCCTACGAGGCGGTGCTGGGCGAACGCTTTGCCCATGTCCGCGAGGAGGGCGGCGACAACCGGTTCAAGATCCTGACCGCCTCCAAGCCCCGGCGCCTGCGCCGATAGCCACAGTGGCCGCGGGGGGATGTCGGGTTGCAATCCGGTCGCCCCGGTCTAACGTGCCTGCAAGACGCGCCAGTCAAACGGCCAAGGGAGCCTTTCGCATGTCCTTTTCAATTTCTGGCAAGACCGCCATCGTGACCGGGGCCTCCAGCGGCATCGGTCTGGCCATCGGTAAACAATTCGCAGCGGCGGGCGCCAACGTGATGTTTGCCGACACCCAGGAGGCGCAGTTGCTGGCCGAGTTGGGCGCGCAGGCGGATGACAGCAATATCCGCTACTTTGCCGGGGATCTCCGCGAGCGGCTGACCATCGCCAACCTTCTGTCGGCCACCATCGACGCCTTTGACGGGGTCGATATCCTGGTCAACGGGGCGCGGCAGATGGTGGCGACCGATCCGCTGGACCCGAGCGATGACACGCTGGACCAGCTGCTGACGCAAAGCCTGCTGCCAACGGTCCGGCTGTCGCAGCAGGTGGCCAAACGGATGATCAAGCAGGGCGAGGATAACGAGGACGCTGATGGGCCGCTGGGCAGCATCATCAACCTGTCCTCGATCGCGGCGCGGCGCACCCACCCGCAGCTGATGGCCTACTCGGTGGCCTCTGCGGCGCTGGATCAGGCCACGCGCTCGCTGTCGGTGGCGCTGGCGCCGCACCGGATTCGGGTGAATTCGATCGCCTTCGGCTCGGTCATGAGCGCGTCGATGCAGGGCACGCTGAAAGACAACCGCAGCTACCGTCAGGACATCGAGGCGCATACCCCTCTGGGCCGTATCGCCTCTCCGAACGAGCTGACCGAAACCGCGCAATACCTGGCCTCGGACGCCTCCGGCTTCATGACCGGGCAGGTGCTGACGCTGGACGGCGGCCGCACCCTTCTGGATCCGGTGGCGGCGCCGGTACATTGATTGGACTTTGCCATGACGCATGAGATGACAGAGGAAAAGGCCCGCGCGGCTGCCTGGTTCCGTGAATTGCGCGACCAGATCGTTGCGGCGTTCGAACGGCTGGAAGCCGATCACGGCGAAGGCCCGTTCAGCGACCAGGAGCCGGGCCGCTTCGAGGTGACGGAGACCAAACGCAGCGCCGAGGATGGCTCTGACGCGGGTGGCGGGCTGATGAGCGTGATGCGCGGCGGCCGGGTGTTCGAGAAGGTCGGCGTCAATATCTCCGAGGTCTACGGAACCCTGGGCGAGCGGGCGCAGACCGCGATGGCGGCGCGCAAGGGGCTGCCGGGCATGAAGGAAGATCCGCGCTTCTGGGCCTCGGGCATCTCGCTGGTCGCCCATATGCGCAACCCGCATGTGCCGGCGGTGCATATGAACACCCGCATGTTCTGGACCCCGCATGGCTGGTGGTTCGGCGGCGGTTCGGACCTCAACCCCTGCATCGAATACGCGGAGGACACCGCGCATTTCCATGGGGTTCAGAAACAGCATCTGGACCCGCATGGGGGCGATCTTTATCCGCGGCTCAAGGCCTGGGCGGATGAGTATTTCTACATCCCCCACCGCGGCCGGGCCCGTGGCGTTGGCGGCATCTTCATGGATGACCGCAACAGCGGCAGTTGGGAGGCGGATTTCGCTCTGACCCAGGACATCGGCCGCGCCTTTCTGCCCGCCTTTGTGCCGCTGGTGGAAAAGCGCCGGGTGCAGCCCTTTGATGATGCCGACAAGGACGCCCAGCTGATCCATCGCGGGCTCTATGCAGAGTACAACCTGGTCTATGACCGCGGCACCAAGTTCGGGCTGGAAACCGGCCATGACGCCAACGCGGTGCTGATGAGCCTGCCACCGCTGGCCAAATGGGTCTGACCTGACCGGTCCTGCTGCCTGTCCTGAAATCTTGAACGCGCTGTCCTGCTCTGGACAGCGCGTTTTGCCTTTGGCGGATTTGCGCTGATTTCACGCCGGGATGCGCGACTTTGCCGGTGCGCGCGCTAAGATATGGACAAAGGCGCAAGCATAAGCGCGGTTTCAGGTATCAGGGCAGGGGCATTTCACATGCGCAGATGGGTTTCGGGGTTGCTGGCGGTGGCACTGGTGATGGGCTGCGGTGCGCCGCCCGAGCGCTCGGCACAGGCGCCCGCGGTCAGCCGCGGCGAGCCTGCCAATGGCGCGCTCGCTGGATTGCGCACCTATCCCCGGTTCGGCGATAACGATCCGCATGACTGGGACGGGCGCGCGCCCTGGACCTACGCGGTCCATGGTATCGACGTGTCGCGCTACCAGGGCAAAGTGGACTGGCACCAGGTGCGCCGCGCCGGGGTCTCCTTTGCCTATATCAAGGCAACCGAGGGCGGCGACCACACCGATGCGAAGTTCCGCGACAACTGGCGCGGCGCCGACCGGGCAGGACTGAAGCGCGGCGCCTATCACTACTATTACTTCTGCCGCCCGGCGGCCGAGCAGGCGCGCTGGTTCATCAAACACGTGCCGCGCGACGCAAACGCGCTGCCGCCGGTGCTGGACATGGAGTGGAACCACCGCTCCCGCACCTGCCGCACCCGGCCCGACGGCGCGACGGTGCGGGCCGAGGCGCGCAAGTTCCTGAACATCCTGGAGCGCCACTACGGCAAGCGCCCGGTGATCTACACAACGGTGGATTTCTACCGCGACACCGGCATCGGGCGGCTTGGCGGCACCGAGTTCTGGCTGCGCTCGGTCGCGGGCCATCCGCAGCAGGTCTACCCGGGCCAAAGCTGGAGCTTCTGGCAATATTCCGGCACCGGCGCGGTGCCGGGCGTGGTGGGCAACGTTGACCTCAACACCTTCCGCGGCAGTCCCGAAAGCTGGCTCAGGTGGTCGGGACAGATCTGAGCCGAGGGCGGGCAGGGGGCCTTGCCCCCGCGCGCCATGGGCGCTGACCCCTCGATTTTTCAGGCCAGAGCGCGGTGCGGTGCTCGCTTACGATTTCCAGTCGAAAAAGCCGGGGCCTGCCTGTTGCAGCAGTTTCGCGGCCATCTCCCGGCCCAGCTGCGCACCGTCTTCCACGGGGCAGGTCTGGTCGTCGCTGATCGCCTCGGACCCGTCCGGGCGCAGCACCTCGCCGCGCAGGCGCAGGGTGGGGCCGTCCAGTTCCGCAAGGCCTGCGATCGGGGTCTCGCAAGAGCCGTCCAGCGCCGCCAGGAAGGCGCGTTCCGCGGCCAGCCGCTGGCCTGTCAGCCCGTCATGGATCGCTGCCAGCATGTCCCCGGCGCGGCTGTCATTCGCGCGGCGCTCGATGCCGATTGCGCCCTGCGCCACGGCGGGCAGCATGTCGGCGGTCTCGATCGCGGTGGCGGGCACATCGGCCATCGCCAGCCGGTTCAGCCCAGCCATGGCGAGGAAGGTGCACTCGGCCACGCCCTCGGACAATTTGCGCAGCCGGGTCTGAACGTTGCCGCGGAACTCCACCACCTTCAGATCGGGGCGGCGGTTCAAGAGCTGCGCGCGGCGGCGCAGCGACGACGTGCCCACGACCGCGCCCGGCGCAAGATCATGGATCGAGGACAGCGCGGGCGAGATAAACGCATCACGCACGTCTTCGCGCGGCAGGTAGCAATCCAGCTGCAGTCCTTCGGGCTGGGCCACCGGCATGTCCTTCATCGAATGCACCGCGATGTCGATGCCGCCGGACAGCAGCGCCTCTTCGATCTCCTTGGTGAACAGCCCCTTGCCGCCCAGCGTCTTCAACGGCTTGTCCGCCGCGATCAGCGCCTGATTGTCGCCGGTGGTCTTGATCACCACGATCTCGAAGGCCTCGGTCGGCAGGTCGAAGGCGGCGGCCAGACGGTCGCGGGTTTCATGCGCCTGGGCCAGCGCCAGCGGCGATCCGCGGGTGCCGATTTTCAGGGGCGAAGCGGGGGTGGGCAGGGTCAGTGTCATGGAAAGAAGCCTTAAATCAGTTTGTGCCCCGGTGGAAACAGGTTTTGTCCCTCGCATGGCCTGTGCCGGGGGGGCTTTGCCATGGGGCAAAGTGCCCGGGCCGGGGGCGCGGCAGATCGCCCCTGCCCTTGACATTCGCCCGCGCAGGCGTGACCTCAGGGGGCGAATGATAGCGAGGGTGACATGGCCGGACAAAAGAAGCTGCTGCGTGCATTGGCGGGCGAGAAACAGGATGTGCCGCCGATCTGGATGATGCGCCAGGCGGGCCGCTACCTGCCGGAGTACCGCGCGACGCGGGCCGAGGCGGGGGATTTCCTCAAGCTGTGCTACAACCCGGATCTGGCGGCCGAGGTCACGCTGCAGCCGATCCGCCGCTATGGCTTTGACGCAGCGATCCTGTTTGCCGACATCCTTTTGGTGCCGCAGGCGCTGGGCGCGGATCTGTGGTTCGTGACCGGCGAAGGCCCGCGGCTGTCGACCATCACGACCGAGGCGGATTTTGCCAAGCTGGGCCCGGTGGCCGACATCCACGAGACGCTGAACCCGATCTATGAGACCGTGCGCATCCTGTCGCGCGAACTGCCGTCCGAGACCACGCTGATCGGCTTTGCCGGTGCGCCCTGGACGGTGGCCACCTACATGATCGCGGGCCGTGGCACGCCGGATCAGGGACCGGCCCACGCACTGCGCGAGGAAAACACCGCCCTGTTCGAGGCGCTGCTGGCCCGTATCACCGAGGCCACCATCGAATACCTCTCCTGCCAGATCGAGGCCGGGGCCGAGGTGGTCAAGATCTTTGACAGCTGGGCAGGCTCGCTGCAGGGCGCGGCGTTCGAGAAATACGCGCTGGAGCCCTGCCGCCAGATCACCGCCGCACTGAAGGCGCGCCACCCGGGCATCCCGGTGATCGGCTTCCCGCGCGAAGCGGGGGAGAAATACGTGGGCTTTGCCAAGGCGACCGGCGTCGACTGCGTGGCGCTGGACAACTCGGTCGATCCCGAATGGGCTGCGGCACATGTGCAGGTGGACGGCTGTGTGCAGGGCAACCTCGCCTCGCGCCACATGGTGACCGGCGGTCAGGAGCTGGTGGATGAGACCCGCCGCATCGTTGCCGCCTTCAGAAACGGCCCGCATATCTTCAACCTCGGCCATGGCATCACGCCGGACGCGGATCCGGACAATGTGCAGCTGATGATCGACACGGTGCGCGAAGGCTGATCTTGTGCTGATGCGCAGGATGCGGCAAGAGCTGCATCCTCGCGCATTGTGCGCACAGACCCGGAGGTCACACCATGGACTACAGCAGAATGGGCGGCGCCCGCATGGGCCGCAACAAGCCGCGCCATGCCGAGCATAACGCCAAGGGCACGGCAAAGAACCCCTTTGGCAAGCAGGCCAGCAAGGCCGAGCTGCTGAAGCGGATGAAGGCTGCCGCCGAAAAACCCAAGAAGGACGACTGAGCCTAGCGCAAGCCCAGCTCGGCCAGGATGTCCTGCCCGTGCTGGCCGCGCTCCGGGATCTGGGGCGGCTTCCACTCGGGCTGGCCGCTGAACCGCGGCGCGGGGGCGGCTTGCAGCACGCCGTCCGGTGCGGCCCAGGTGCCGCGGGCGTTCATCGGATGCGCCATGGCTTCCTCGGGGTTCAGCACCGGGGCGACGCAGGCGTCGCTGCCGTCAAACAGCGCCGCCCAATGATCGCGCGGCTGGGCGGCGAAGATTCCGGCAAGCCGTGCCGTCAGTACCGGCCACTGCGCCCGGTCGAACTGCTGCTGAAACGCGGGGTCCTCCGCCAGCCCCAGTTTGTCCAGAAACAGCGCGTAGAACTTTGGCTCCAGACATTGCACCGAGATGTGGCCGCTGTCCGCGCAGGCGTAGGTGCGGCTCCAATGCGGGCCGTCCAGCAGGTTCGCCCCGCGCGTGACGCCGAAATGCCCGGCCTGGCGGATGCTCATCAGAAGATTCATCATATGGGCCGAGCCGTCATAGATCGCCGCGTCCACCACGCAGCCTTCGCCGCTGGCGCGGGCCTTCAGCAGCCCGGCCAGCATCCCCGCCACCAGATACATCGCGCCGCCGCCGATGTCGCCGACCAGCGTGGCGGGCGTCAGCGGCGCATCGCCGGGGTTCGAGGCATACCACAGCGCGCCCGACAGCGAGATATAGTTGAGGTCATGCCCTGCCGTCTGGGCCAGCGGGCTGTCCTGGCCCCAGCCGGTCATCCGGCCATAGACCAGTCCCGGGTTCACGGCGTGGCATTCTGCCGGGCCAAGGCCCAGCCGCTCCATCACGCCGGGGCGGAAGCCCTCGATCAGACCATCCGCCGTTGCCGCCAGTTTCAGGAAGACCTCGGCGTCGCCAGGGGCCTTGAGGTCCAGGGTGACCGACCGCTTGCCGCGGTCCAGCAGCGACCGTTCGGGCATTCCTGGCGTGGGCGGCGCGCCCGGACGGTGGACGCAGATCACCTCGGCGCCGAGATCGGCGAGTGTCATCGCGGCGAACGGGGCCGGACCCAGCCCCTCGACCTCCAGAATACGAATTCCCTGCAGCATGCGGCCTGCTCCTCCGTGTCGGCGTGCTGCTGCCAGCCTGCGGCAGCCTAGCCGCCGCGGGCAAGCTGCTGGCGGAACTTCCGTGGCGGCATACCGGTGCCCTTGGCAAAAAAGCGGCTGAAATGCGCAGGGTCGGAGAAGCCCAGCTCATAGGCGATCTGGGCGGCGCTGAGGCTGGTATAGATCAGCAGGCGCCGCGCCTCGCGCAGGGTGCGCGCGCGGATCAGCGCCGAGGCGGGCTGGCCGGTGGCCTGATGGGCGATCCGGTTCAGATGGGTGGGGGAGACCGCCAGTTGCCGCGCGTAGTCGGCCAGCGGCAGGCGTTGGCGGAAGCTTTCCTCGACCAGGGCTTCGAAGCGGGCAAACAGCGGGCTGGTCTGCGGTGTGCCCGTGGTGGGCTGAGCGGTGGCGATGGCGCGCGCGGCCAGTGCAGTGGCCGCCAGCGCCAGCCCGCGCAGCATCTGCGCACGGCCAAAGTCGCGGCGCTGGTACTCCGCGATCAGTTGCCGCGCCAGCGCCTCCATGCCGTCCGGCAGCGGCAGCACCGCGGGCAGGTCCAGCGGCGCCTGCACGCCTTCCTGGGCGGACAGCCCCTGGTCCAGGAGGTCGGAGGTCAGCGTCAGCACCCAACCGCTGGTGCCGCTGGCAAAGCGGAACCCATGCACCGCACCGCGCGGCACGTTGACCAGACACGGCGGGGAGAGCGGATGGGTGTTTGCGTCAATTTCGGCGCTGCCGCCGCCGCGCATCAGCACCAGCAGCTGGTGCAGGCGGTCGTGGCGGTGCGGTTTCAGTTGCCAGTCATGCAGCTCGGATCGGGCGCGTATGGTTTCCACATGCAGGACATCCGCCAGTTCGGCGGTTTCGCCGAACAGGTTGTAGCTGCTGATGCGGGCGGCGGAGGGCATGTTCGAAATGTACAAGAACTGGCGCAGTTGGTCCATTCGCAAAGCGGCGTTCCGGGCGCATTATGGCCGCCAGCACTTTGTTTGGTCCTGCCTGCGGCGGACCGGTGGTTTGGGGGGAGCCATATGACCAGTTACGAGACCCAGGTTGTCATCATTGGCGGCGGGCCTTCGGGGTTGCTGCTGTCGCAGCTTTTGCATCGCAAGGGCATCGACAGCATCGTGCTGGAAAAGCGCAGTCGGGACCATGTGCTGGGGCGGATCCGCGCCGGTGTTCTGGAGCAGGGGCTTGTTGCGCTGATGCGCGAGGCCGGCTGCGGCGCGCGCATGGATCGCGAGGGAGAGACCCACGAAGGCTTCTACATCGCCCATCAGGGGCGGCTCGATCGGATCAATCTGGCGGGTGCCACCGGCGGCGCCACGGTGATGGTCTACGGCCAGACCGAGGTGACCCGGGACCTGTACGCGGCGCGGGACGAGATGGGGGGCGTTGTCCTCCACGGTGTCGAGGACGTTGAGCTGCTCGGGCTGCGGGACGCCCGCCCTTACGTGACCTGGCAGCAGGACGGCGCGGCGCATCGGGCCGACTGCGATTTCATCGTCGGCGCCGACGGCTTTCACGGCGTCAGCCGCAAGTCGATCCCGGCAGATGTGCTGACCGAGTACGAGAAAGTCTATCCCTTTGGCTGGCTGGGGGTTCTGTCGCAGACGCCGCCGGTGGCGGAGGAGCTGATCTATGCCCGCCATCCGCGCGGCTTTGCCCTGTGCTCGCAGCGCAGCAAATGCCTGAGCCGCTACTACATCCAGGTGCCGCTGAGCGACCGTGCGGAGGACTGGAGCGATGACGCCTTCTGGGCCGAGCTGAAACGCCGCCTGCCGCAGGACGTGGCAGCCGGGCTGCAGACCGGGCCGTCGATCGAGAAGTCCATCGCCCCCTTGCGCAGTTTCGTTGCCGAGCCGATGCGCTATGGCAACCTGTTCCTGGCGGGCGACGCCGCCCATATCGTGCCGCCCACCGGTGCCAAGGGGCTGAACCTGGCGGCCTCGGACATCTACTATCTGTATCACGGGTTCCAGGATCACTACCTGAACGGCGACAGCGCCGGGTTGGACAGCTATTCGCAAAAGGCGCTGGCGCGGGTCTGGAAGGCGGAACGGTTCAGCTGGTGGATGACCAACCTGCTGCACCGCGCACCGGACGGCAATGACACCGACCTGCGCTTGCAGCAGGCCGATCTGGACTATCTGTTTTCCTCCGCTGCGGCGCAGGCCTCTTTGGCGGAAAACTACGTCGGGCTGCCGTATTGAGCTGAGCCGCGTGCCGCAGCGGCGAGGGGCTCCCGCGCCTTTGCCCTGCATCACAGATGCATGCCAAAGCCTTGGGCCGGGCAGCGCGCTGGCGCGCGCTGCCCGTCAGCCGTTGCCGAAGCGGTGCGGTGCGCGCCTCGCAGCGCGCCTGGCGCGCTGCCGGGCCCAACGCGGCCCAAGGTCTGGCGTCAGCCGGCCGCCAGGGCCGGGGCGGGAGCGCCCCAGGCAACGGTCAGCTTGCCATGATTGTCGCGGGGCGCTTCGGCGAGATCGAGCAGCGCAGAGCCGAAATCCGCGAATGAAATCTGCGAGTTGCCCTCCTCATCCACCACCAGCGTGTCGGTGCCGAAGCGGTAGCGCCCGGTGGCTGGACCCTCCATCAGCATCGCGGGCGGGCGCAGGCAGGTCCACTCGGTGTCGGTGGCGGCATCCAGCAGCGCGTCCTGCGCGGCGCAGGCCTCGGCAATCGGGCGCACGCTGTCCGGCAGGAAACCGGGGGCGGTCAATACCGTGTGGCCGCTGCCATCGGCCAGTTTCAACGTTGCGGCGCCGCCGGTGACCAGCACCGGGATAACGGCCGTCGTGGCGGCCTCCAGCGCCGCGCGGGTCAGGGGCACAAGGTCGGCCTCGCGCCCCACCGGCGGGCGCAGGGCGCTGATGATCAGGTCGTGGCCGAAAGCCGCCTCGGTCGCCGCCCGCGGTTGGGCCAGCAGGTCCAGCGGGTAGGGGGTGACCAGCGGGCTGATCGCGGCCAGCGCCTGCGGCTTGCGGGCGGCTGCTGTGACCTGATGGCCTCGGGCCACGGCCGCACGCAGAGCCGCGCCGCCAACATCGCCGGTGGCGCCAAGGATGAGGATTTTCATTGGGGTACTCCTTTCAGTTATCTTGATGTCGAGATAAGTGTCAATAATCTTGACGTCAAGATAAAAATGCAGCGCTGCCACCCGCTGCCGGTGACAGATGGCTTGGCAGGCCGCGGCCCGTTGGCTAGGTCTGGTGAAACACGCCATGACGCCAGGGAGGCCAAGCCATGCAGATGACTGACCAGAAGGAAATCGCCGCCGATCCCGCCACTGTGTACGCGGCCCTGCTGGATCCCGAGGTTCTGAAGGCCTGCGTGCCCGGCGCGCAGGAGGTGACCGGCACCCCGGAAGAGGGGTTCGAGGCCAAGGTCACGCAAAAGGTCGGCCCGGTGAAGGCGACCTTCAAGGGGCAGGTGACGCTGTCGGACATGGTGCCGGGCGAACAGCTGAAGATCAGCGGTGAAGGCAAGGGCGGCGCGGCCGGATTTGCCAAGGGCGGCGCCACGGTGACGCTGGCCCCGTCAGAGACCGGCACGCTGTTGTCCTATGACGTCGAGGCCAAGGTTGGCGGCAAGCTGGCGCAGCTGGGCAGCCGCATCATCGACGGCTTCGCCAAGAAGATGGCGGATCAGTTCTTCGCCAATCTGCAATCTCACCTCGCGCCTGAGGACGCGCAGGACGATGCGGCGGAGGCGGCGGAGGCAGAAGCCGACGGCGCCGACAAGGCCGACAAGAAGGGCTGGTTCAGCAAGGTGACTGGTCGCGGGTGAGGTCGGCTCCTTCGCGCGCGCTCTCTGCGCTGATGCACAGTTGCATATGCGGGTTGCGGGGCTGGCAGATGCGGCACACTGCCGCTAGGGTGGCCGGGATTTGAGCATACACCGGAGGCATCATGGCAGCCATCCTGTCCATCCGCGACCTGCGCAAGGTTTATGACGGCGGATTCGAGGCGCTGAAGGGCGTCTCTCTGGATATCGAAGAGGGTGAAATCCTGGCCCTCCTCGGGCCCAATGGCGCGGGCAAGACAACGCTGATTTCCACCATCTGCGGCATCACCACCGCGTCTTCCGGTCAGGTCAGCGTCGGCGGCTTCGACAATGTGACGGAATTTCGGGCCGCCCGGTCTTTGATCGGGCTGGTGCCGCAGGAGATCACCCTGGAGCCCTTCGCCAAGGTCCTGGACACGGTAACCTTCTCGCGCGGGCTGTTCGGGAAACCCGCCGATCCGGCGCGGATCGAGGCGGTCTTGCGCAAGCTGTCGCTGTGGGAAAAACGCGACAGCAAGATCATGGAACTGTCCGGCGGCATGAAACGACGGGTGCTGATCGCCAAGGCGCTGGCGCATGACCCGCGGATTCTTTTCCTCGATGAGCCGACTGCCGGGGTTGATGTGGAATTGCGCAAGGACATGTGGGAAATCGTCGCCGAGCTGAAGGCCGATGGCGTGACCATCATCCTAACCACCCATTACATCGAAGAGGCTGAGGCGATTGCCGACCGTGTCGGGGTGATCACCGGCGGCGAGCTGCTGCTGGTGGAGGAAAAAGAGCAGCTGATGGCACGGATGGGGCAGAAGCAGCTGGAAGTGCAGCTGACCGCTCCGATATCGGAAATCCCGGCCGGATTGGCGCCACATCGGCTCGAGCTGGTCAATGGCGGCTACGGGTTGTTGTATACCTACGATACGCGGGCCGAGCGTACGGGGATCACCACCTTGCTGAATGACGTGGCGCAGGCCGGACTGGTGCTGGCGGACGTGCAGACCCGGGAATCCAGCCTCGAGGACATCTTTGTGGGTCTCGTCGCGCGCAACGGCGCTGACCGGAGCGGCACGGCGGCAGTTTCAGGAGACGCGGCATGAATTGGACGGCAGTGGCCACCATCTACAAGGCGGAAATGGCGCGGTTCTGGCGCACCTTCCTGCAGAGCTTCATCTCGCCGGTTTTGTCGACCTCGCTGTATTTCGTGGTTTTCGGCAGCGCCATCGGCAGCCGCATCGAGGAAGTCGACGGCGTGGAATACGGCGCCTTCATCGTGCCGGGGCTGATCATGCTGTCGGTCATAACCCAGAGCATCTCCAACGCCTCCTTCGGGATCTATTTCCCGAAATTCATAGGCAATATCTACGAGATCCTGTCGGCCCCGATCAATTTCCTCGAGGTGGTCGCAGGCTTTGTCGGCGCTGCGGCGACGAAGTCGCTGTTCATCGGCACCGTGATCCTGTGCACCGCTTCGCTGTTCGTGGATCTGCATATCCAGCACCCCATCGCCATGGTGGCCTTTCTGGTGCTGACCTGTCTCAGCTTTGCGCTGATGGGCTTCATCATCGGTATCTGGGCTGGCAATTTCGAGCAGCTGCAACTGGTGCCGCTGCTGGTGGTGACGCCGCTGGTGTTCCTCGGTGGGTCCTTCTACTCGATCTCGATGCTGCCGCCGGTGTGGCAGACCATCACCCTGTTCAACCCGGTGGTCTACCTGGTGTCGGGCTTTCGCTGGGCCTTCTTTGGCCAGGCGGATGTGCCGGTGTTGTTGAGCCTCTGCGCCATCGGCGGCTTCACCCTGGCCTGCATGGGCGTGATCTGGTGGATCTTCAAGACCGGTTGGCGCATCCGCGCCTGAGCGCGACAGGCGCGGGGCAGCATATGCTCCCGCCTGCGCCTGCGGCCTGGTGGCCGCCTTGCAGTTGGGCCCGGCACGCTGCGCGTGCCGCGCCGCGCGCTCGCGCGGCGTGCCGCCCAACGGGAAGGCAGCTGCCGCGGCAGATGGCCTGACGGGCGGGAGCGTTTTGATCTGGCGGCACGCGGGCCTGGACCGGCATGTGGTCGGGGCAGGCAGGGCAGCGTTGCATTTTTGCCTGTGGCTGTGTGGTTTTTGCATTTCACCGCAATTCCCCCGGCACCGCATCTTGTTTCACCTCGGGCGGGCCTCTACATCGGCGCCATGAGATTTCACCTGCCTTTCCTGAACAAACAGCCGCTGGTCGCCGTGGTGCGGCTGAACGGTGCCATCGGCATGACCGGCCGCGGCTCTCTCAGCGACACAACCTTGGCGCCCGTGCTCGAACGTGCCTTCCGCAAAGGCAAACCTGCCGCGGTGGCGCTGGAGATCAATTCTCCCGGTGGCTCGCCGGTGCAAAGCTCCCTGATCGGGGCCCGCATCCGCAGTCTGGCCGAAGAGATGGAGATCCCTGTCTACGCCTTCGTCGAAGATGTGGCGGCCTCGGGCGGCTACTGGCTGGCGGCCGCGGCGGATGAGATCTGGGCGGACGCCAGCTCTGTCGTGGGGTCCGTCGGCGTGATCTCGGCCGGCTTTGGCGCCCATGTGCTGCTGGCCCGGCAAGGGGTCGAGCGGCGCGTCTATACCGCGGGCGAGAGCAAATCGATGCTGGACCCGTTCCGGCCGGAAAACCCGGAGGACGTGGAGCGTCTCAAGCTGATCCTGAACGACATCCACGCCAATTTCATCGACCATGTCACCGAACGCCGCGGTGCCAAGCTGGCGACGGATCAGAACCTGTTCACCGGCGAGATCTGGCTGGCACGCCGCGCGGCCGAGCTGGGCTTGATCGACGGCATCGGCCATCTCAAGCCCAAGATGCAGGAGCGTTTCGGCAAAAAGGTCCGCTTCCGCCGCTATGGCGTCAAGAAGCCGCTGTTGAGCCGCTTTGGCGTGCAGATCGCCCAGGACGCGCTGGCCGGAATCGAGGAGCGCGCCGAGTTCGCGCGGTTCGGGCTCTGACGTGCTGGTAAAGATCGTTGCAATCTTTCTGGTGGTGATGGTGGTGCTTGCGATGTTCGGCAAGCTGCGGTTTCCCGGCCAGAAACATATCAATTCAAAGCGGTGCCCGTCCTGTGGCCGCTTCAAGATCGGCAGGGGCGTCTGCGCCTGCAAGAACGGAGGGTCTGGCAAATGATGCCATGGCTGTACTCGGCCCTGGGGCTGGTGATTCTGCTGCTGGCAGGGGACGCCCTGGTGCGTGGGGCGGTAAATCTCAGCCTGCGTCTGGGGGTGCCCGCGTTGATCGTCAGCCTGACGATCGTGGCATTTGGCACCTCGGCGCCGGAACTGCTGATCGCCGTCAAGGCTGTCGCGCGCAATGCCGATGGGATCGCGTTGGGCAACGTGGTGGGATCGAACACCGCCAACATCTTGCTGGTGCTGGGCATCCCCGCCCTGATGCGGGCCCTGCACACCAGCGAGTGCAGCACGCGCAAGAATTACATCTTCATGCTGATCGCGTCGGTGCTGTTCATCGGCCTCGCCTTCTGCGGCACCTTCACCATCTGGTCGGGCCTGATCCTGCTGGCCGCGCTGTCGGTGGTGCTGGGCATCGCCTTCCGCGAGGCCCGCAACCACCGTCGCAACGGCAAGGCCGCGGAAGATGACCTGGAAGACATCGAGGAAGCCGACCCGAACATGCCCTACTGGCGGGTGGGGCTGTACCTCCTGCTGGGTCTGGTCGGGCTGCCGCTCGGGGCGGATCTCCTGGTCGACAACTCCACCATTATTGCCCGGACCTATGGCGTGAGCGAAACCGTGATCGGCCTGACGCTGGTGGCGGTGGGCACGTCGCTGCCGGAACTGGCCACCACGGTCATGGCGGCGCTGCGTCGGCAGGCGGATGTCGCGCTGGGCAATGTGATCGGCTCCAACATGTTCAACCTCCTCGCCATCGTCGGGCTCGCCACCTTTGTCGGACCGATCTCGGTGGATCCCGAGTTCCTGCGGTTTGATCTCTGGGTGATGCTGGCCGCGTCGCTGCTGCTGATCCCGTTCGTGTTCTTCAAACAGGACATCACCCGCATCTGGGGGATCATCCTCAGCGCGCTCTATCTGGCGTATCTGGCGGTGCTGCTCTAACCTCCGGCATGGCAAGGGGCAGGGGCCGTCGATTGGCTGCTGTCCCATGGGCCGGGGCAGGAAGGAGACAGCGATGCGGGCATTGGTGACCGGAGCGGGCAGACGTCTGGGGCGTGCCATGGCGCTGGAGCTGGCCCGGGGCGGTCATGCGGTTGCGGTGCATTACGGAACCTCGGCCGAGGCCGCCGAGGAGGTCGCCAGCCAGATCGTCGACGAAGGGGGGCAGGCCGTCACCTTGCAGGCCGATCTGCTGGACGAGGCGCAGTGCCAGACACTGCTACCGCGTGCCGTGGACGCGCTGGGTGGGCCGATCACGTGCCTCGTGAACAATGCCTCGGTGTTTGAACGCGACACGCTGACCTGCGCCACCCGCGACAGCTGGGATCGTCACATGGCCAGCAACCTGCGTGCCCCTTTCGTCCTTTTGCAGGCAATGGCCGCGCAACAGGGCGTGCGCGAGCTTCGCGACGCGGAGGGCGAGCCGCTGGCCTGGGGTCTGGCGGTCAACATGATCGACCAGCGGGTCCTGAAGCTGACCCCCGATTTCATGTCCTACACCCTGGCCAAGTCGGCGCTGTGGACGCTGACGCGCACCGCGGCACAGGCGCTGGCCCCCTGGATCCGGGTCAATGCCATCGGGCCGGGACCAACCCTGAGGGGAGCGCGGCAAACAGCAGATCAGTTCTCGCGTCAACGCGCGGCCACCATTCTGCAACGGGGGGCCAGCAGCGAGGATGTCACGGCTGCGCTGGCGTATCTTTTGCGCGCACGGGCCGTAACGGGCCAGATGATTTGTCCGGATGGCGGTCAGCACCTGGCCTGGCAGACCCCCGACAGCGACGGTCTGGAGTAGCGTTTGGGGCGACGATTTCGGCTTCGGCCCGGAAAGTTGTACACCGCCTCGAGGGGTGTCACGGAAGCGTTACAAAAACCCCTTTGTTTTCATAACCTTGTCAGGGGTCGCAAAAAGTTTTGTTTATTTTCAATAATTTGGTAAATTGCTTAAATTTTAGGCATTTGGCCGGAATAGCGTAAAAATAAGAAAAAATCGCAGATAGCCCAAAGTTATCTTCGTAGTTATCCACATGTTGCGTGGATTTCCTCTCTCTTGATCCCGCGGGTCAAACATTGCAGCCCAATGCGGGGAATCATATGTCTGTGCGCATGACTGATCAGCCCTCCGACACAGCCGCGGATTCGCCGACCCCAAAGCCGCGTAGTGGCTACGCGGTGATTCAGGATTACGTGAAAACTCTGGATGCCTCGCCCGGCGTCTACCGGATGCTGGATGCCGAGAGCCGGGTGCTCTACGTCGGCAAGGCGCGCAACCTGAGGGCACGGGTGTCGAACTATACCCGGCCCGGCAACAGTCCGCGGATCGAGCGGATGATCGCGCTGACCACCTCGATGATGTTCCTGACCACGCGCACGGAAACCGAGGCGCTGCTGCTGGAGCAGAACCTGATCAAGCAGCTGAAGCCGAAATACAACGTGCTGCTGCGCGATGACAAAAGCTTCCCCAATATTCTGGTGGCCAAGGATCACGACTTTCCGCAGCTGAAAAAGCACCGCGGCGCGCGCAAGCAGAAGGGCAGCTATTTCGGCCCCTTCGCCAGTGCGGGTGCGGTGAACCGGACGCTGAACCAGCTGCAAAAGGCGTTCCTGTTGCGCAATTGCTCGGATTCCATGTTCGAGACCCGCACGCGCCCCTGCCTGCAATACCAGATCAAGCGCTGCTCGGGGCCCTGTGTGGGGCTGATCTCGGAAGAGGACTATGCAGCAAGCGTGCGCGACGCCGAACGATTCCTGTCGGGCCGCTCCACCAAGATCCAGGAAGAGCTGGCCGAGCAGATGATGGCAGCCTCCGAGGCGATGGAGTTCGAGCGTGCCGCCGCCTTGCGGGACCGCATCAAGGCGCTGACTCAGGTGCAGTCCAGCCAGGGCATCAACCCGCGCGGCGTGGCCGAGGCGGATGTGATCGGCCTGCACATGGAGGGCGGCCAGGCCTGTGTGCAGGTCTTCTTCATCCGGGCCAACCAGAACTGGGGCAACCAGGATTTCTACCCGCGCGTCGATGCCGACATGAGCCCGGCAGAGGTGATGGAGGCCTTCCTCGGCCAGTTCTACGCCAACAAGGAGCCGCCGCGGCAGCTGATCCTGTCGGACGCGATCGAGAATGCCGACCTGATGGAAGCGGCGCTGAGCGACAAGGCCGACCGCAAGGTGGAACTGCTGGTGCCCCAGCGCGGTGAAAAGACCGAGCTGGTGGCCTTTGCCGTGCGCAACGCCCGCGAAAGCCTCGCCCGCCGCATGGCCGAAAGCGCCACCCAGGCCAAGCTTCTGCGCGGCCTGGCCGAGGCCTTCGGGCTGGAGGCGCCGCCGCAGCGCATCGAGGTCTACGACAACTCCCACATCCAGGGCACCAACGCCGTGGGCGGCATGATCGTGATGGGGCCGGAGGGCTTCATGAAGAACGCCTACCGCAAGTTCAACATCCGCGGTGATGACCTGGTGCCGGGCGATGACTTCGGCATGATGAAGGAGGTGCTGAACCGCCGCTTCTCGCGGCTGCTCAAGGAAGACCCGGACCGCGAAAAGGGGCTGTGGCCCGATCTGCTGCTGATCGATGGCGGCGCGGGCCAGGTCTCGGCGGTGGCGGAGATCATGGAAGAACACGGCGTGCAGGACATCCCCATGGTTGGCGTCGCCAAGGGGGTTGACCGCGACCACGGCAAGGAGGAATTCCACCGCCCCGGTGCGCGGCCCTTTGCACTGCAGCGCAATGACCCGGTGCTGTACTTCATCCAGCGGATGCGGGACGAGGCGCACCGCTTTGCCATCGGCACCCACCGCGCCAAGCGCGCCAAGGCGGTCAGCGCCACGCCGCTGGACGAGGTGCCGGGCGTCGGTGCCTCCCGCAAACGCGCGCTCCTGGCGCATTTCGGCAGCGCCAAGGCCGTCAGCCGCGCCAACCTTGCAGATCTGAAGGCGGTCGAGGGCATCTCGGCGGCGCTGGCCGAACGGATCTACGACCACTTCCACGCCAGCAGCTGAGAAGACCTCTTGAAAACTGAAACGCCCGGCCCTTCTTCTGGCCCAACCTATCCCCGCCGGGGGCATCCGCCCCGGACGGGGCGGATTTTTCAGCGCATGCGCTTTCCACTTTCTAAACAGCCGGATAATGTGCGCCCATGAAATGGACCCTGCCCAATATCCTCACCCTGCTGCGCCTGCTTGCCGCGCCCGGCCTTGCGGTGATGTTCCTCTACTTCTCGCGCCCCTACGCGGATTGGTTTGCCCTGCTGCTGTTCATCACGGCGGCGGTGACGGACTGGTTCGACGGCTATCTGGCACGGGCCTGGAAACAGGAAACCAAGATCGGCGCGATGCTGGACCCGATCGCCGACAAGGCGATGGTGGTGATCGCGCTGATGATCATCGTCGGCTACGCCGCCGAACACTGGACCCCCTGGCTGGTGCTGCCCGCCACCGTGATCCTGTTCCGCGAGGTCTTTGTCTCGGGCTTGCGTGAATACCTCGGCGACACTGCCGGCACGCTGAAGGTCACCAAGCTGGCCAAGTGGAAAACCACTACCCAGATGATCGCCATCGCCACGCTGTTCTCGCAGGGTATCTTCGAGCACTATCTGGTGATGTCCTCCTTTGGCATGGACGACCAGATCTATACCCAGATCATCGCGGGCGAGCTGGAGGATCTGTTCGGTCTGCGCTGGAAAGAGGCGGGCGTGTTCTGGACCGGCCGCATCGGCCTGTGGCTGCTGTGGATCGCGGCGGCGCTGACGGTGATCACCGGCGCGGACTACCTGCGCAAGGCGATGCCGCATCTGAAGGAGGCGCATTGATGGAGATCCTGTATTTCGCCTGGGTGCGCGAACGCATCGGCCTGCCGCGCGAGCGCGTGGAGACCTCGGCCGCCACCGTCGCCGAGCTGGTGGCAGAGCTCAGCGCCCGCGAAGACCGCTATGCCGCGGCCTTTGCTGACCTCTCGGCGCTGCGGGTGGCGCTGGATCAGGAGCTGTCGGATTTCGACGCGCCGCTTGAGGGCGTGCGCGAGGTGGCCTTCTTCCCGCCGATGACGGGCGGCTGAGCCGATGCGGATTGCGGTTCAGGAAGCATCGTTCGAACTGGGCGCCGAAAGCGACGCCTTTGCCGCCGGTGTCGTGGGTGCTGGCGCGGTGGTGACCTTCACCGGCGTGGTGCGCGATGCCGACCAGGGCGGTCTGGTTGCGATGGAGATCGAGCATTACCCCGGCATGACCGAAAAGGCGCTGACCGCCATCGCCGAGGAGGCCATGCGCCGCTGGTCGCTGGCGGATGCGCTGGTGATCCACCGCCATGGCCGTCTGGCGCCGGGCGAGCGCATCATGATGGTCGCCACCGCCGCGCGCCACCGCAAGGATGCCTTTGAGGCGGCGGAGTACCTTATGGACTACCTCAAATCCCGCGCGCCGTTCTGGAAGAAAGAGATCCTGTCCGGCGGCAGTGCCGACTGGGTCGCGGCCAAGGACGCCGACGAGGACGCGCTGAAACGCTGGTAAGCCCTCGCATCACCGGGCGGGCTCCCGCCAGGTGTTCGACCATCCAAGGATGATCTCCGCCTGTTGGGCCCGGCGCCGCGCTGCGCGCGGCGGGGTGGTATTGTTGGGCAACGTCGGTGATCGCGGGAAGGGGGGCGTGCTTGGGCCATGTGCGATTATGGTGGCCTGACAAAATGCTGCGCACCCTTTTGCGACGGGGCCGATGCGAAGGGGGCGCTGGCGTGCTTCCCATAGCATCTTTTATTCCCCTCGCTGGGAACGCCTGTAGATGCCCCTCGAACGCCGCGCGCCGTGCGAAAGAGCGTTTGTTGTCGGCATGAGGTCGAAATTTCTGGTGAGACCAGGTTTGTCTGCCGGCGATAACGTCGCGGGGCTTGGCGTGCACGGTTGCGAGGAGGCGTCTCTCAGCACGTTGCCGCCGTTGCTTGCGTATTCACAGGATGGGGGTGTTTGAGCCGAGACCAAAACGGATCTTGCGTGGTGTACTGTCTTCGGACACGAGCGACTATTCCCGCTCTCCTGGAGCGCAAACGGCAATATGGTCGGGCATTTTGAATGCGCAGGGACTCGCGTTCCAAGCGCTCTGAGCGGCTGCTCGGCAGTGGCTCGCGTGTCCGATGGAATTGTCTGACTATGCTCCTGCACCGCGTTGCAGCCCCTTGAAGTGAAGCGGGAGCCGCGAACAGGCCGGGGCCATATGACCGTTGAACACCATTATTCTCGCAGTCCTTTACCCTGTCGGAGACATGATCGGTTAAGCTAGCTGTGCAGGAGCAATGCATGCTGATCCAGCGACGAACCTAGAAGACTTCTGGTGCAGGTGTCTAAGCACCATTTCGGTCGCCCGGGAGTTCCTCTCGAATGTCATCGGCTGATATGTTGAATCCGGCTTCCCGGTACGACAAGAGGGTGGCCCGGCGCATGAACCAGCAGCGAAAATCCTACACAGCATGAAAGAGTCGTGCCCGCAACCAGGCGAGCCACGCTGTTGCCGATTTGCCGGTGGCAAAAGCGGGTGGTGGCATTCAGCCCCCGTCCATATCGCTGCATCTCTCTGTGACTACAGCAAGCGCGATGCCTGGGACCATCCGCCGGGCCGCCGCATAAACGCCCGCGCCGTGCGCCAGCACGGCGCTATGCCCAAGGCTGCTCGGCCGGTGCTGGCGCATAGCCAGCGCAGGCCGCAGGCGCGGGAGTTCCTCCGCCTGCCTTCGGTCAACCTCGTCGCCTTACTGCGGCAGCTGGGCGCGCAGCTCTTCGGCCTCGCGGCGGGCCTCGCGCAGACCGTCCATGGCGGCGCGCAGCTCGGCTTCGGTCTGGGTCAGCTGGTTGGTCAGCTCCGCCTCGCGTTGCTGCAAATAGGTGATCGCCTGGTCTCGGGTCTCTTCGGCCTCGTGCAGCTCCTGGCTCATCCGGTCGAGATCTGCCACGTCGCTCTGCCGCACGCGGGTGAAACGGTGTACCAGCCAGTTGGCAAACCAGCCAAGCGCGAAGGCCACAAACAGGATGATCGCGGTGGTGATGATGAACTCTGTCCTGTTCATTACTCTGAGGTCTCCTGTGCGTCTTCGCTTGTGCCGGCCGCGGCCTCTTCATCCGTCTCCGGCGCGTCTTGCGCTTCGGCATCCTCGGACTGTTCGTCGTCTGCCTCGGCCTGCGGACCCGTGGGCTGGATCAGTTTGAACTCGATGCGGCGGTTGGCCTCGCGGCCTTCCTCGGTGCCGTTGTCGGCAATCGGGTTGCTCTCGCCGTAGCCCTTGGCGGTGAAGGTCGAGGTGACGATGCGCCGGGCCCGCAATTCGTTCAGCACCGACTGCGCGCGTGCCTGGCTGAGGTTCTGGTTCATCGTCTCGCGCCCCTGGCTGTCGGTGTGGCCCTGGATCTCCAGTCGGACGGGGCCGCAGCGGGCCAGAACCTCGGCGATCCGGTCCATCGTGTCGGAACTGTCGGCCGCGATGGTGGCGGAGCCGGGTTCGAAGGTGATCTTGGTTTCGCTCTGGGCGCTGACCAGCTGGGCCTCGCAGAGCTCCGGCGGGATCGGCTGATCCTTAGGGGCGGGCGGTTCCTCGTAGCTGATGTCGAGGTCGTAGGTCTCCGCCTCGCCGAGCTTGGCCGACAGGAAACGGGCGATCTCGGCCGGAGCATCCTTGCGAAAGCTCATGCCGCGCAGCTCCAGGTTTTCCGGCGTCACGGTGACGGCCCCGCGTTGCAGATAGGACAGCGCCTCGAGCCCGGCCAGCACCCGTACCGGCCAGTCGGCGGGCAGATCGGCCACCACCCGCGCGGCGCTGTGCACATTGGCAGAGCCGAAGCGGGCCCGTGCATAGCTGTCGACGACCTGGCGCAGGGCGGCGTCGGACAGGCGGCCGCGCAGTTGCACCTGGCCTTCGGGGCTGAGCGTGGCGGTGAACTCCGGCACCCCGTCTGCGTCCTGCGCTTCGGGCACTGGCAGCACCGCATGCAGGGCAAACACCCGGGGCAGGGCGCTTTCCAGCTCACCCACCACATGGTCGAAGCGGGCATTGGGCGTCCCTTCGGCGGCGGCCAGGGTGATGTCGGCATTGGCGATGGTCACCGAACCCGCCCCCAGCTCTGCCAGGGCACCGATGCTCAGCTCTGCGGCCCGCGCCCAATTGGGAGACGGCACACCCATGCCGATCACGCAGTCGGCGTTGCCGGTCAGCCCGGCCTTGCGGGCGGCGGCCAGGATGCGATCACGGCTTTCTTCGCTCTCGGCGGAACAGGCATTGAAACTGGCGCCATCCTCGTCCAGCAGGAACCGCAGCGTGAAGGGCGTGATGACAGGGCGCGGCGCCGCGATGTCCAGGGCCAGCCGCAATCCCGGCGGGGCGTTGCGGCCCAGCTGCTCTTCCAGTCGTGCCTTGGCTTCCTCGCTGCCGGAAATCGCGGTGATCGACACCTCGCCCGCCGCCACCGAGATTTTGGCCCGGGGCAGCAGTTTCAGGGCCTCGACCGCGTAGTCCATCGCCTCGCTCCAGCCGTCCGGGATGTCGTATTTGGCCACCTCGAGCAGGTCGGCGACGCTGTCGGGGCCAGCCAGGTCAACTAGCTGGCTGACCAGCGTGCTGCGACCGGATCCGGCCGGGATCAGACCAATGATCGAGATACCGCCATCGTTGCGCAAAATCTCTGCCGAGAACCGCGGCGGGGCGAGGCCGTCGGCAGGCGGCACTTCCATCCCGTCCAGGATGCGCGCAGCATCCACCACCGTGCCAACCGTGGATTTCACCGAGAACCGAGTGGCTTCATCCGGGGCGGTGCCCTCCAGCAGAACCTGCAGACCATTGGCGGTCACCTCTGCCCAGGTGTACCCCCGCGCATCAAGCGCCCGTCGGACCTCGGTTTCGGTGCCACGTTCGACCGCGGTCACTGCGAACCCGGCGGCGACGAGGCTTAGCCCCGCGGCTGAGGCAAAGGCCAGGACCGGGATGAACAGCTTAGACAGGCGCATATGGCAACAACTTTCCAGTTTGCGTTGAACGCTCATACCGTGCAGGCGGCCGAGGTTCAATCATGCGAACATGGCGATGGTGAAGAAGATGAGCGGAATCAGGCCGGTATCCCGGTTGAGCCGGAACAGCTGCAACAGTCTCGGGTTGTTGTCGGCGTCAAAGATGCGCAATTGCCAGGTCATGTGCCAGCCCATCGCCCAGGGGCCGGCCAGCGCCAGCACCAGCGCCAGCACCGAGGCGCTGGCCTGCATCGCAAGGATGACCGCAAGCGCCATCAGGCAAACGAAGGCCGTAATGAAGCGGCGCAGCCATTTCGGCGTGTCGCTGCCAAACAGCCGGGCGGTGGATTTCACCCCGATCAGCGCATCGTCCTCGGTGTCCTGGTGGGCATAGATGGTGTCGTAGAACAGCGTCCAGGCGATGCCCGCCAGATACAGCAGCACCGGCGGCCAGCTTAAGGTGCCGGTATGCGCCACCCAGGCCAGCATCGCGCCCCAGTTGAAGGCCAGCCCCAGGAAGACCTGTGGCCACCAGGTGAAACGCTTGGCAAACGGGTACACCGCCACCGGCAGGAGCGACAGCACGCCCATGGCAATGGCCGCCTGGTTAAAGGTCAGCAGGATGGCAAGCCCGGCCAGGCATTGCAGCCCCATCCAGACCAGCGCGCCCCTGACCGTGACCTGGCCGGAGGGGATCGGGCGCGAGCGGGTGCGCTCCACCTTGTCGTCGATGTCACGGTCGGTGATGTCGTTCCAGGTGCAGCCCGCGCCGCGCATCAACCAGGCACCCGCGGCGCAGCCGACGGCGATCCACAGATCCTGCCAGCGCGGGGTCTGGTCCGCCAGGATCGCCAGCGCCAGTCCCCACCAGCAGGGGATCAGCAAAAGCCAGGTGCCAATCGGCCGGTCGGCCCGGCTGAGGCGCAGATAGGGGCGGCTCCAGCCGGGGGCGTATCTGTCGACCCAGTTTCCCGCGACCGCATCCGCGACCTGACCCTCTGGCGCTGGCTGTTGCCCTTGCATATGTAGGACCTCATGAGTGCAAAAATCAGACTGTATGTAGATCACCCGCTGGGGGCAGGGCAAACGGTTCCTTTGGACCGTGACCAGGCGCATTACCTGTTCGGGGTGATGCGGCAGGCGGCCGGGGCCCATGTGGCCCTGTTCAACGGGCGCGATGGAGAATGGCTGGCCGAAGTCGCCGAAGCCGGAAAACGCGGCGGCACGCTGGCCTGCCTGGAACAGACCAGACCGCTGCAGCTGCCCCCCGACCTGTGGCTGCTGTTTGCGCCGATCAAGAAGGCGCGCACCGACTTCATCGTCGAAAAGGCCGCCGAGATGGGCGCGGCACGGATCCTGCCGGTGCAGACCGATTTCACCAATTCCGAACGCATCCGCCAGGATCGCCTGCAGGCACACGCGGTCGAGGCCGCCGAGCAATGCGGCGGAACCTACGTGCCGGACGTGGCCGAGTTGCAAAAACTGTCGCGCCTGCTGGACCACTGGCCTGCCGAACGGCAGTTGATGTTCTGCGACGAGGCCGAGGTCGGCAATGCGCTTCAGCTTGCCGCAGAAACCCGGAAAGGCGCGCCCTGGGCGATCCTGATCGGCCCCGAAGGCGGCTTCTCCGAGGCCGAGCGCAAACGCCTGCATGATCTGCCGCAGTCGCATGTGGTCAGCCTCGGCCCCCGCATCCTGCGTGCCGATACGGCGGCCGTCGCGGCGCTGACCCTGTGGCAGCAGGCGCTGGGGGACTGGTGATGGGGCTGTTGCAGCGTTTGCCGCAGGCGGCCGCGCCGAAAGGTGCCGAGCGCCAGATGCAGCGGGTGCAGCGCCAGGCGCTGCTTAAATGGCCGTTCGGGCGCATCCGGCTGGAAAGCCCGCTGAAGATCGCGGCGGAAGCCTCGGTCTTTCGTGGCTGCCGTGGGTCGGACCCCGTGGTCGTGAAGAAGTTCTGGGACCGCGGCACCCGTCGCGAGTTCGTGGGCGGCACCGTTCACGCGCTGAAGCGTTTCGACGGCTTGGGAGGGCACAGCGACTACTCCGTGAACAGGTATTTTGCCAGTTCCGGCAATCTCGGCCTTGTGGTGGTGAGTTTCGAGCAAGGCACGCCAGTGGACGAGCTGTTCCGGCAACCTGCGGCGAACCGCTCGGACGTGATCCGGCGATGCTGCGCGTGGCATGACTGGGCCGGGCAGGGTGACGTTGCCGCCACCGCCCTGCCAGCGGATCGGTTCGCCGGTGAAATCCACAACGTGCTGGCCACCTCTGCAGATCACCCTGACGCCGCGCTGCTGGCCGAGCTGGCAGATGAATTGCTGGCTATGCTGGCGGATTTCGGCGAACGCCCCGCCCTCAGGGGGCCGGGTCACCCGGATTTCGCGCCGCGCAATCTCATCCTGCGGCCGGATGGGGGTGTCGCCGCGATTGATATTCACCGCGGCGGAACCTTCTTCAGATCCCGGCAGGCAGCCATTTTCCTGGTCTCCAAGGACTTCCAGGGCAGGAAGATGGAGAGCGAATTCATCTACGGGCTGGATGAAGCCGAGATGCGGCAGTTTCTCGCACACGGCAATGCGCCCGAGGAGGAGGTCGAGAATTTTTTCATCTTCTTTGTCGGTCTGACATTCCTCCGGATGTACTCCAAGAAGACCAAACGCGTGCGCCGCATGCGGATGCGCCGCGCACGGATAGAGGCCTACCTCAAGGACCTGCGCCAGGGCAGGAAGATCCTGCCGTGAGGTCGGCGCCGTCAAAAACCTGCTCTTCGGTGCCATCGCCGGAAACGGGCCGGGCTGGTGTGTCTGGAGCGGAGCTGCGAGGCCGGACCCAGAGGCCGACCAAACCCCTTGGAGCTGTGCGGCGCGCCGTGCAAGGGCTGGGTGGTGTGCTGGGAACTCGGGGCTGCTGATGCCGTGGCGACTGTCGCAGACCGAGGATCTGGCGCAGGTTGAACACCTGCTGCGCCAGCATGTCCAAAGCTCCATGTTCCTGTTGGGCAACCTGCTGGATCACGGGTTGGGCTCGGGCGCGCGCCATGGCCTGACACTGTGGCAGCTGGAGCCTTGCAGGGGCGTCTTTGCGATTACCAATTCCGGCATGGTCCTGATGCAGGCCCCCGATGCTACCAGCCGCGAGTGGCAGGCGGCTGCGACCCTGATTGCCGACCGTCGGTTGAGTGGCGCAAGCGGCGAGGCGGCCCAGCTGCGGCGGTTCCTGCAGGCCACGGGCCTGGATCAGCTCGCGGCCCGCAAGGATGAGGACGAACGGAGCTTCCGTCTGGAGCTGTCCGAGCTTGTTCTGCCGGAATGCGACGGCACGACACTTCTGCCATTGTCTGCCATGCCTCGTGACACGGCGGTGGCCTGGCGCAGCGCCTATCTGGCCGAGGCGCTCGGCACGCCTGTCGACGAGGCCGCCGTCACGGCCGTGAAAAACATCGACGCGTATCTGAGCCGCGACAGCCACCGGGTGCTGACGGTGGAGGGACAGCCGGTTGCGATGACCGGCTTCAACGCCGAGGTGCCGGGTGTCGTCCAGGTGGGGGGCGTCTACACGCCGCCCCACTTGCGCGGGCGCGGTTACGCCCGTCGCGCGCTGGCCTTGCACCTGGCGCAGGCCCGGGCCCGCGGGGTAGAGCAGGCGGTGCTGTTCACGGGCAACCCGGCCGCGGCACGGGCCTATCAGGCCGTCGGGTTTCAACCGGCCGGAGCCTATGGTTTGCTGCTGTTTGATGCCGCACAGACACTGTGTATCTCTGCGCAGTCGCAGGAGGAAACATGACTTTCATCCGACCTGAAGCCCGCGCCACCCTGTGGCAATGGCGCGAGGTCATCGGCGCCGCGCTGATGACCCTTCTCGGCCTGAAGTGGGCGTTCACCTCGTTTGGGTTTACCGCCATTACCGGCTGGGCGCTGATCGCCACCGGCCTCGTCACTGCTGTCATCGGTGCCCAGCGGATGCGCTTCCGGCGCGGCACGGGCGGCCCCGGCGTGGTGCAGGTGGACGAGGGCCAGATCGCCTATTTCGGGCCGCTCACCGGCGGCGCGGTGGCGGCTTCGGAGCTGGAGCGGCTGGCGCTGGACAAATCCGCCCGCCCGCCACACTGGGTGCTGGAACAGCCCGGCCAGCCACCGCTGGCGATCCCGGTCAACGCCGAAGGATCGGATGCGCTGTTCGACGTCTTTGCGGCGCTGCCCGGTCTCAGGACCGAACGGATGCTGAGCGAATTGCGCAAGGGCGGCCCTCACCAGGTCGTGATCTGGGAGCGTGTCCCGAGCCGACCGGAACATCAGCGGCTGCATTGACACCGGGTGCGATTCCGCTCACCACTGACCCTTCATGACAGACCTAACAGGACGGAGTGCCAGGCATGTCCATTCCCCAGTCCGGCGGCGGGCCGATTGAACGCCACGAACAGCTTGCCGAATACCTCGCTGCGGGCTGCAAGCCCAAGGATGCCTGGCGCATCGGCACCGAGCACGAGAAGTTCGGCTATTGCAAGGATACGCTCAAACCGCTGCCCTATGCGGGTGAGCGGTCGATTCTGGCGGTGCTGGAGGGCTTGCGCGACGGCCACGGCTGGGATCCGCTGGTTGAGGGCGACAATCTCATCGGTCTGACCAAGGATGGCGCCAACATCAGCCTTGAGCCGGGCGGCCAGCTGGAGCTGTCGGGCGCGCCGCTGGAAACCATCCACGAGACCTGCGACGAGGTGAATGGCCATCTGCGCGACGTGAAGGACATCGCCGACAAGATCGGCGTCGGCTTCATCGGCCTCGGCGCGGCACCGGTCTGGCGGCACGAGGACATGCCGCTGATGCCCAAGGGCCGCTACAAGCTGATGGACAGCTACATGCAAGAGGTCGGCACCATGGGCACCACCATGATGCGCCGCACCTGCACCGTGCAGGTGAACCTCGACTTCTCCTCCGAGGCCGACATGGTGCAGAAGATGCGCGTGGCGCTGGCGCTGCAGCCGGTGGCCAATGCGCTGTTCGCCAATTCACCCTTCCTGGACGGCAAGCCGAACGGGGTGAAATCCACCCGCGGGCTGGTCTGGCGTAACCTGGACGCGGCGCGCACCGGCATGCTGCCCTTTGTCTTCGACGAGGGCTTCGGGTTCGAGGCATGGGTGCAATACGCGCTGGATGTGCCGATGTATTTTGTCTACCGCAACGGTGAATACATCAACGCGCTGGGCATGTCGTTCCGCGACTTCCTCAAGGGCGAGCTGCCGGCGCTGCCGGGCGAGACTCCGACCCTCAGCGACTGGGCTGACCATCTGACCACCATCTTCCCCGAGGCGCGGGTGAAGAAATTCATCGAGATGCGCGGCGCCGACGGCGGCCCCTGGCGCCGCCTCTGCGCGCTGCCCGCGTTCTGGGTCGGCCTCACCTACGACCAGTCCGCGCTGGACGCCGCCTGGGACCTGGTCAAGGGCTGGGACGCCGAAACCCGCGAAGAGCTGCGCGCCGCCGCATCCGAGCACGGCCTGCAGGCGCAGGTCGGCGGCATCGACATGCATGAGCTGGCCCGCGAAGTGGTGGCAATCTCCGAAAGCGGCCTGAAGGCGCGTGCGCGTCCCGGCGCCGGTGGCCTGGTCCCGGATGAGACCCATTTCCTGAATGCCCTGAAGGACAGCCTGGAAAGCGGCAAGGTGCCCGCGGATGAGCTTCTGGAGCGCTACAACGGCGCATGGGGCGGGGACCTGAGCCGGATCTACGGCGAGTTTGCCTATTGATCAGCGGCTTGCCGCACAACCTCCAAAAAACGGGGCTGCGTCGATGACGCGGCCCTTTTTCGTGTTGGCAGCCCCCGCATGAAAAAAGTCGGCGGCAGGTTGCCCTGCCGCCGACTGTTCCGGCTGAGTGGTGCAGGTGTTTACTGCTGCAGCTCTTCCGGCGACTTTTCGGCGATGTCGGTCCAGTTGGCGTCGGCGTTCTGGATAAAGCCGGGAATGTCGCCCTCCCAACGCTCCTGAATGTCCTCGGACAGGTTCAGGTACAGGGTGTTGTCGACTATCTTCCAGTGGTTCGGGTCACCGTCGAACTTGAAGCCCATAGCGGTGCCGAAGGCGCAATAGCCGCCATAGGCCGGCACATAGGCCGCGGGGTTCTTCTCAAATGCCGCCTTGTGCTCTTCCGAGGCAAAGCGGTAGGTCGCGTCATTGTAAATCGAGGTGATCTTGTAGCTGCCCTTGGTCGGGGCGCCATCGGTGAAATATGCAACCGGATCATAGCCCTGCATCGCCAGCCCGGTGAAGGAGGCGTTGATCTCCACACCGGCCGCCAGCGCCGAGGTTGCCAGGGCCACCGACAGGGCCACACCGCTGAGGAGCGCTTTTACCTTGTTCATTGTTCCATCCTTTTGAAAATCCGCCGGGGGCTGAAAATACCTGCCCCGGCCAGAGGGTCACATGTTCTGTTGTTCGTGCCGCGCATCAGTGCGGGTCACGCAACCGAAGTGGGGCATCGGGCGATCACGTTCAAAACAACTCAAATTGTCTGTGCAGCGGCGCGGCTGGCCTGTGCGCCGGTGCGCACACGCGGGCGTGAAGGCAGGGAGATCGCGGTCCAAGAACTCGTCGGCACGGCCCCCGGATCGGCGAGGTGAACCGCGTCAAGCGGGGGCAGCCACCGGTGCTCCAGGCGCTGAGGCCCAGCAGAGAGGTGCAGGGCATTTGGGCCAGTCGCCGTGCGGCCGCGGCTCAGCCCGTGACGCGCAGGGCGAGGACGAAGCGGATCACCTTTTGCTCCGGCATCTCGCAGGGCTTCAGCCGCGCGCCGCTGGCCAGCCGGTAGAGGTTCAGGCTGATGTAATCCTTGCCGCCCAGCTCATGCGCGATCAGTTTCTGCGCCTTGCCATCGGCCATATCCTGACGGCTGACCCGGTATCTGCGGCCCTCGGCGGTGCCGGTGAAACTTCCTGGCGGCAGCGCATCAAAGGCGGCAAGGAATGCCGCCAGCCCGCCGCCGGGGGTCATTTTTGGCCGATTTTCGGCTCGGTTCCGGTGCGCAGCCGAGTGATGTTGGCGGAATGGCGGATGAATACCACCGCCGCCAGTACCGCCGCCAGCAGTGCCACCGACTGGTAGCCCAGCAGGACCGACCAGACCACCGCAAGCGCCGCCGCAACCAGCGCGCTGAGCGAGGAAATCCGGCTGATCAGCGCGGTCGCAAGCCAGCTCAGGCAGCAGGCCACGCCCACCGGCCAGGCCAGCGCCAGCATCAGGCCCAGGAAGGTGGCCACGCCCTTGCCGCCCTTGAACCCCAGCCAGACCGGGAAACAATGGCCAAGAAAGGCGGCAAGCCCCGCGGCCTGCGCCGCATCCTCGCCCGCCAGCGCCCGTGCCAGCAGCACCGCGACCGCGCCCTTGCCGCCGTCCAGCAGCAAGGTCAGCGCCGCCGCCGTCTTGCTGCCGGTGCGCAGCACATTGGTGGTGCCGATATTGCCGGAGCCGATCTGGCGCAGGTTGCCGAGGCCGAACAGCCGGGTGACCACCATGCCGAACGGCACCGAGCCAAGGCCGTAGCCGATCAGCGCCCACAGCAGCAGCGTGGCGGCAGAGCTTTCGATAACGGGCATCAGTCCCTCCGGTAGACGGCTTCACCCGCCACAAATGTTGCCTCGACGCGGCCCTGCATGCGCTGGCCGTCATAAGGGGTGTTCTGCGATTTCGAACGCAGTTTGAACCGGTCCAGCACAAACGGCACATCGGCGTCGAACAGCACCAGATCGGCAGGCGCGTCGACGGCCAGGCGGCCGCTGTCCAGCCCCAGCCGCCTGGCCGGGTTCAGGGCCATGGCGCGGAACAGGGTTGGCAGATCCAGCAGCTCGGCATGGTACAGCCGCAGCGCGGCCGGCAGCAGGGTTTCCAGCGCCACCGCCCCGGCGGCGGCTTCCTCGAACGGCAGGCGCTTGCTTTCCTCGTCCTGCGGCGTGTGCATCGACGAAATGATGTCGATCAGCCCCGTGCGTACCGCCTCGACCACCGCCAGCCGGTCGTCCTCGGCCCGCAGCGGGGGCTTTACCTTGAAGAAGCTGCGGTAGCCCGCCACGTCCAGCTCGTTCAGCGTCAGATGGTGGATCGAGGTGCCCGCGGTGATGTCCAGCCCGTTGGCCTTGGCGCGCTCCAGCGCGGGCAGGGCGCGGGCGGTGGTGATCTGGTCGGCGTGGTACTTCGCGCCGGTCATCTCCAGCAGGGCGATGTCGCGGTCGAGCCCCATGCGTTCCGCCATCGGCGACACCGCGGGCAGGCCATACAGCGCGGCGAACTTGCCGCTGGTGGCAGCGGCGCCGCGGCTCAGCACCGGCTCCTGCGGGTGGGCAATCACCAGCGCCCCGCAAGAGCGCGCATAGGCCAGCGCCCGCTGGAACACCTTGGTGTCAGTGACCACGTGGTCGCAGTCGGAAAAGGCCACCGCGCCGGCATCCATCAGAAAGCCGATCTCGGTCATCTCGCGCCCCTCGCGCCCCTTGGTCAGGGCGGCCATCGGCAGCACGTTCACCGGCGTGTCGGCCTGGGCGCGGCGGGTGACGAACTCCAGCGTCTCCGGGCTGTCGATCGCGGGGGCGGTGTCAGGCCGGGTGACGATGGTGGTGACCCCGCCCGCCGCCGCCGCAAGGCCCGCGGTCTTGTAGCTTTCCTTGTGCCGCTCGCCCGGCTCGCAGACCTTGACGCCGATATCCACGATCCCCGGCGCCAGGCACTTGCCGCCGCAGTCCTGCACGGTCACGTCTTCGGCGCGCAGGCCCTGCGCCGCCAGCTGCGCCGCCGGGTCAGAGGCTGCATCGACCGCGGCGATGCGGCCGTTGCGGACCAGCAGCTGGCCCGGCGCATCGGTGCCGCCTTCGGGATCAATCAGGCGGGCATTGGTGAAGAGAGTGGTCATGTGCGTACCTTGACTGAATTTCTGAAGATCCGGTGCGCGGTCACGTCGCCAGCGCCCAGACCAGGAGGGCGATCAGGATCATGCCGATTGCGAACAGCGTTGCGCCGATGCGCTGCGCCTTGGCGCGGGCTTCGCGCGGCGGCAGCGGCGGGGCCGAGTTGGGCTTGGCGCTTTCGGCGGTCAGCGGGGCGCCGCTCCAGTCGGTGGCGCGCTCGCCGTAGCTGCCGATCAGGGTGATCTGGCTGGCCGGTGTCAGCCGGGTTTCGCGCCCGTCAAAGGCGCGCGAGCGGATCAGCAGCACATGGCCCTCCAGCGCGTCCAGCCTGTCACGGTCGGCCTCGATCTGCTCGGACGGCACTCCCAGCCCTTCGCGCAGGTAGCCTGCGAGGCCGATGTCCTCCAGGTCGCTGACCGGGAAGATCTCGACCTGCTCCAGGTCGATGTCTTCAATTCCCAGCACCTGCGCCAGCGCGCCGGGCTCCTTGAGGAACATCGCCTGCTCGGGGCGCATGTCCAGCGCAAACAGCCGCACGACGCCGCGCTCGCCTGCCGGGATATGGATTACGTCGGTCATGAGGTCACCCCGCTTTTGCCTGGCGCTCCGCCCGCAGGTTGCGCGCCAGAAGGTCCATTGCCGCCATCCGCACCGCAACGCCCATTTCCACCTGCTCCTGGATGACCGAGCGGTTGATGTCATCGGCGAGCGTGCCGTCGATCTCGACGCCGCGGTTCATCGGGCCGGGGTGCATGACGATGGCATCGGGCTTGGCCAGCGCCAGCTTCTCGGCGTCGAGGCCATAGCGGTGGTAGTACTCGCGCTCGGAGGGGATGAAGCCGCCGTCCATCCGCTCTTTCTGCAGCCGCAGCATCATCACCACGTCGACGTCCTTCAGACCTTCGCGCATGTCGTCATAGATCTCGGCGCCGAACTCGGCGAACTGGCCGGGCACCAGCGTCGGCGGGCCGATCAGGCGGATGCGGTTTTCCATCTTGCCCAGAAGGATCAGGTTCGACCGCGCCACGCGGGAATGCGCAATGTCGCCGCAGATCGCGATGTTCAGACGGTGCAGACGGCCCTTCGAGCGGCGGATGGTCAGCGCGTCCAGCAACGCCTGCGTCGGGTGCTCATGCTTGCCGTCGCCGGCGTTGAGCACCGCGCAGTTCACCTTCTGCGCCAACAGATCCACCGCGCCGGAATGCGGATGGCGCACCACCAGGAGATCCGGGTGCATCGCGTTCAGCGTCATCGCGGTGTCGATCAGCGTCTCGCCCTTCTTGATCGAGGAGGCCTGCATCGCCATGTTCATCACATCCGCGCCCAGCCGTTTGCCCGCCAGTTCGAACGAGGCCTGGGTGCGGGTAGAATTCTCGAAGAACATGTTGATCTGGGTCAGCCCCGCCAGCACGTCGGAGTGCTTTTCCGGGCGGCGGTTCAGCGCCACATATTCGTCGGCAAGATCGAGAATCGCGGTGATTTCATGCGGCTTCAGCGGCTCGATGCCAAGCAGGTGGCGGTGTTCAAAGGACATGGGGGCGGCTCCGCGTGATTTGCGGCTTGTTATAGGCGGGGCGGCTGCGTGCGGCAAGCGCTGCGGCAGTTTGCGCCGCGCGCGCAGGCGAGGGGCCGGCCCCTCGCGCTCCCCGGAGTATTTCCAGAAAGGTGAAGGGGTTGAAAGTTGGGGTGAGGGGGCCGAGAGGTGTTCCGCTCGGCGGCCGGGCGGAGTAGCTTGGGCCTATGGAATCGGCATTGGATTACTGGAGCGCCCGGGCGCTGTTGGAGTGGCAGGTGGAGCTTGGCGCAACCGATGCCCTGTGCGAGGCGCCAGTGGATCGCTACGCGCTGGAGGACCCGGCGCCGAAGCCCAAGCCCGGGGCGGCCCCGGCGCCGCCGCCCAAGCCGAAGGAGGTCGACCCGGTCGAGGAGGCGCGCAAGGCGGCGCGCGCTGCCGACAGCCTGGCTGCCCTGCGCGCGGCGATGGAGGCCTTCAGCCATTGCGAATTGAAACTCGGCGCCCGCAACCTGGTCTTCTCTGCTGGTGCGCCGGGGGCGCGGGTGATGCTTATCGGGGATGCGCCCGACCGCGAGGAGGATCGTTCGGGCCTGCCGTTCGCGGGGCAGGCGGGGGCGCTTCTGGAACGGATGCTGGCGGCCATTGATCTTGAACGCGACGCCCAGGTCTACATGACCAATGTGCTGCCATGGCGCCCGCCTCAGGGGCGCGACCCGACGGCTGCGGAGATCGCCATGCTGACACCGTTCCTGGAGCGGCATGTGGCGCTGGCGGAGCCGGAGGTGCTGGTGCTGATGGGCAATGTCGCCTGTCAGGCGGTGCTTGGCAAACGGGGGCTGTCCCGGCTGCGTGGCAAGTGGGAGCAGGCATGGGGCAAGCCCGTCGTACCCATGTACCATCCGGCCGACCTGTTGCGCCAGCCACGTCAGAAGCGGTTGGCATGGGCGGATCTGCTGGCGCTTCGCGCCCGGCTGGATTCCATCAGCTGATCTCAGGGGGAGCCGATGAAGATCCTCGCCTTTTCCGACCTGCACCTGTCGGCGCCGCACGCGGCGGCGCTGGTGGCGGCCAGCGCCGAGGCGGACCTGGTGATCGGGGCCGGAGATTTCTGCAACATGCGGCGGGGGCTCGACCGGGCGACGGCCATGCTGGCGGACCTGCAGGCGCCGATGGTGGCTGTGCCCGGAAATGGCGAAAGCGCCGAGGAGCTGCGCGCCGCGGGCTTTGCCGCGACAACGGTTCTGCATGGTGAGGGGACAAAGAGCGCAGGACTGCGCCTGTTCGGCCTCGGATATGGCGTGCCGCAAACGCCCTTTGGCAGCTGGTCCTGCGATCTGAGCGAGGCAGAGGCGGACGCGATGCTGGCGGGCTGCGACACCGCCGATATCCTGATAACGCACTCCCCGCCCAAGGGGGTTGCCGATGTGACATCCGGCGGGATTTCGGTGGGCTCCACCGCGATCCGCGATGCTGTCGAGCGGATCCAGCCGCAATTGCTGTTGTGCGGACACGTGCATGACTGCTGGGGGCAACGCGGCCGGATCGGAAAAACGCAGGTGGTCAACCTCGGCCCCGGCGTGACGTGGTTCGAGGTGGAAAGATGATCGATCTTTTGACATTGCTGGCCTTCATTCCGGCGGCGCTGGCGCTGAATCTCACCCCCGGGGCGGACATGATGTTTTGCCTCGGCCAGGGGTTGCGCTCGGGGCGTGGTGCCGCGGTGGCGGCCAGTGCGGGCATCACCGCCGGGTGCATGGTGCATGTGGTGCTGGCGGGGCTGGGGCTCGGGGCCGTGGTGGCCGCGCTGCCGGGGCTGTTCGACGTGATCCGCTGGGTCGGTGTCGGCTATCTGCTTTACCTGGCCTGGGGCGCGTGGCGCGGCCGGCAGGTGGCCGCCGCCGGAGTGCCGGTGCCCGCGGCGCGGGCGTTCCGGGCGGGGTTCATCGTGAACCTGACGAACCCCAAGGTGATCCTCTTCGTGCTGGCCTTCATCCCCCAGTTCGTGGTGCCCGAAGCCGGGCCGGTGTTCGGCCAGTTCCTGATCTACGGCGCGGTGCTGTCGCTGGGCGGTTTCATCATCAACGGGCTGGTCGGTCTTTTTGCCGGGCAGGCCGGGCGCAAGCTGACGGGGTCGCCGGTCTTTACCCGCTGGCTCGGCCGGGTGTCGGGAACGATTTTTGCAGCGCTGGCGGTACGGCTGGCCATCATGGAAAAGGTGTGACGCTCATGTCCCGGATCGACGAAACGCGGGAGTTCATCCCGGTACGCATCGCCGTGCTGACGGTCTCCGACAGCCGCCGACTGGAGGACGACCGCTCCGGCCAGGTGCTGGTGGACCGGCTGCGCGACGCAGGCCATGTGCTGGCGGATCGCAAGATCATCCCGGATGAGCGCGCGGAGATCGCGGCGCAGCTGCGCGCCTGGGTGGCTGACCCCAAGGTTGATGTGGTGATTTCGACCGGCGGCACCGGGCTGACCGGGCGCGATGTCACGGTCGAGGCGCACCGCGACGTCTACGAAAAGGAGATCGAGGCCTTCGGCACCGTCTTCACCATCGTCTCGATGCAGAAGATCGGCACCAGCGCAGTGCAGTCGCGTGCCACGGGCGGCGTCGCGGGCGGGACCTATCTGTTTGCGCTGCCCGGCAGCCCCGGCGCCTGCAAGGACGGCTGGGACGAGATCTTGTGCAAACAGCTCGATTACCGGCACCGGCCCTGCAATTTCGTGGAAATAATGCCCAGATTGGACGAACATCTGCGTCGGAAATGACGGTGGCTTGCGTGTAAGCTCGAAAACCCCTGCGCAAAACGGTATGTTTGCAAGCGGGTTCAAGGCGTTCGCGCCCAGGCACAGCAATGCGGCGGCCCCGGAAGCAACCGCCACCGGAAGGATTTGAAGATGCGCTTTTTGCGGCAGAGTGTGACAGGCCTTTTGCTGGTGGCGGTGACGGCGGCCCTGCTGATCTTTGCCGCGCAGCTGATTGTTGACGCGGTGCAATCGCGGCTGGGGGCCGAACGTGCCGCGCCGCCGTCACGCGAGCGGGTGTTCGCGGTGAATGTCGTCACCGCGCAGATGCAGACCGTGGCCCCGGAGCTGACCGCCTTTGGCCGTATCGAGAGCCGCCGGACGCTCGAGCTGCGCACCGCCACCTCGGGGCGGGTGGTGCAGCTGGCGGAGGGCTTCGTTGAAGGCGGCAGCGTGCGCGCGGGCGAAGTGCTGGTGCAGATCGACCCGGCGGACGCGCAGGCCGCCTTGGACCGCGCCGAGGCCGACATGATGGATGCCCGCGCCGAGGAACGCGACGCCGGCCGGGCGCTGATCCTGGCCCAGGACGAACTGCAGGCGGCGCAGGATCAGGCGCAACTGCGCGAGCGGGCGTTCCAGCGTCAGCAGGATCTGCAGGCACGTGGCGTCGGCACCGCCGCCACCGTTGAAACTGCCGAGCTGGCGGCGGTGCAGGCCCGCCAGGCGGTGATCTCGCGCCGTCAGGCCGTCAGCCAGGCCGAGGCCCGCGCCGACCAGGCCGCCACCCGGGTGGCGCGCGCCGAGATCGCGCTGGACGAGGCCCGCCGCGACCTTGAGGATACCACCATCACTGCCGGTTTCAGCGGTACCCTGCAGGGCGTCAGCCTGGTGCAGGGGCGGCTGGTGTCGGCCAATGAGAAACTGGCCGAACTCGTCGACCCAAACCTGCTTGAGGTCGCCTTTCGTGTGTCTACCGCGCAATATGCCCGGCTGCTGGATGCCGAGGGGCGGGTGCTGACAGCGCCGGTTCGGGTGACGCTGGATGCCGCCGGTGCCGAGCTCAGCGCCACGGGCCGGATCACGCGCGCCAGCGGCGCGGCGGGCGATGGGCAGACCGGGCGACTGATCTACGCTGAACTGGACGCCGCGCCGGGGTTCAAACCGGGTGATTTCGTCACCGTTCGGGTGACCGAGCCGGAAGTCGCGGGCGTGGCCCGCGTCCCGGCTTCGGCGCTGGGCGCGGATGGCAGCGTGCTGGTGCTGGATGCCGACAACCGGCTGGAGGCATTGCCGGTAGAGCTGGTGCGCCGCCAGGGCGACGACGTGCTGATCCGCGGGGCCGGTCTCGCCGGGCGCGCGGTGGTCACCGGGCGCACGCCGCTGCTGGGGGCGGGCATCAAGGTCCGCCCGCTGCGCCAGGGCGCCGAGGCGCAGGCGCGTCCGGACCTGCCGGAACTGATCGAACTCAGCGACGAGCGCCGCGCCCGGCTGGTGGCCTTTGTCGAGGCCAGTGGCACGATGCCGTCGGAGGAAAAGCAGCAGATGCTGCAGAAACTGGCCGCAGCACGGGTGCCAGCGGGGCTTGTCAGCCGCATTGAATCGCGGATGGGAGGCTGATCCCGATGGTCCGCGATCTGCCGCACACCGCCCGCGGGCTGTTCAGCTACTTCACCCGCCATCGTACCGCCGCCAACCTGATGCTGGTGCTGATGCTGGTGCTGGGGGGCATGGCGATCCCCAACATGCGGGCGCAGTTCTTTCCCGATGTGATCGTCGAAAGCGTCACCGTCTCCGTGGAATGGGAAGGGGCAGGCCCGGAGGATGTCGACAGCGCCATCGTGCAGGTGCTGGAACCGGTGCTGCTCGCGGTGGACGGGGTCGAGGAAACCACCTCCACCTCGCGCGAGGGCAGCGCCACGCTGACACTGGAATTCGAGCCGGGCACCGATATGGGGCAGGCTGCCGATGACGTGCAATCTGCCGTGGATGGCGTCACCACGCTGCCGGAGGAGGCCGAGGAGCCCAGCGTGCGCCGGGGCGCCTGGCGAGATCGGGTGACAGACGTGGTGATCTCCGGCCCGGTGGCGCCGGGGCAGCTGGGGCAGTTCGCCGATGAGCTGGTCGTGCGCCTGTTCGAGGCCGGGGTGACCCGCACCACCATCCGCGGCGTGGCGGCGCCCGAAACCATCGTCGAGGTGCCCACCGCCAGCCTGATTACCCATGACATCACCATGCGCGAAATCGCCGATGCCATCGCCGCCGAGGTCGATGCCGACCCGGCAGGCGACATCAGCGGCGCCAATGCCCGGGTCCGCACCGGCAGCGAGAAACGCAAACCCGATCAGCTGGCGTCCATCGTGCTGCGCACGAATGCCGATGGCTCGGTGCTGACGGTTGGCGATGTGGCGCAGCTACGGGTCGAAGGTGTCGACCGCAACCGCTCCTACTTTGTCGGTGACAATCCGGCGATGTCGATCCGTGTCGACCGCTCGGACCAGGGCAATGCGATCCGCTTGCAGGCGCAGGTGCAGGAGGTGGTGGACCAATTGCAGGCCAGCCTGCCGCAGGGGGTAACCGCCGAGCTGATCCGCACCCGGGCGCAGGCGATCACTGACCGGTTGGATATCCTGGTCGACAACGGGTTGGCGGGGCTGGGGCTGGTGATGTGCCTGCTGTTCCTGTTCCTGAACACCCGCATCGCCTTCTGGGTCGCGGCGGGCATCCCGGCGGCGATGTTTGCCGCCGTGGCGCTGATGTATGCCGCGGGCATCACCATCAACATGATCAGCCTCTTTGGTCTCATCATCACGCTGGGGATCGTGGTGGATGATGCCATCGTGGTGGGGGAGCATGCTGACTTCCGCGTGCGCCGCCTAGGCGAAAGCCCGGTCGAGGCCGCCGAGAACGCCGCCCGCCGCATGGCGATGCCGGTTTTTGCGGCGACACTGACCACCATCATTGCCTTCTTTGGCCTGGTGTCGGTGGGGGGGCGCTTTGGTGAGCTGATCCGCGACATCCCCTTCACCGTCATCGCGGTGCTGGCGGCCTCGCTGGTGGAATGCTTCCTGATCCTGCCCAACCACCTCGCCCATGCGCTGACCCACGCGCAGGCGCGGCACTGGTACGACTGGCCCAACCGGATGGTGAACCGCGGCTTTCGCTGGCTGCGCGACCATGGCTTCCGCCCGCTGATGGCGCTGGTGGTGCGGGCGCGCTACGCGGTGCTGGCGGGGGCACTGGCGGTGCTGGCGAGCCAAGCGGCCCTGTTCATCAACGGTGACGTGAAATGGCGCTTCTTCAATGCGCCGGAACGCGGGTCCGTCACCGGCAATTTCGCCATGGTCGAGGGCGCCACCCGTGCCGACTCGCTGGCGATGATGCAGGAGATGCAGCGCGCGACCGAGGCGCTGGGCGCCGAGTATGAGGCGCGGTATGGCCGCAATCCGCTGGCCTTCGTGATGGCCGAGGTCGGCGGGAACAGTGGGCGCGGGCTGTCCGGGGTCGAAGCCAAGGATGCCGATCTCCTTGGCGGCATCTCGATCGAGCTGATCGAGGCTGACCTGCGCCCATATTCCAGCTTTGCCTTCGTTGCGGAGTTGCAGGAACGGGTGGTGCGTCACCCGCTGGTCGAGACCGTGTCCTTCCGCGGCTGGCGTTCCGGGCCGGGGGGGGACGCGCTGGACGTGCAGTTTTCCGGCGCTGACGTGCAGGTGCTGAAGGACGCCTCCGAGGATCTGAAGACCGCGCTGCTGCGCTTCCCCGAGGTCTCCGCGGTCGAGGACAACCTCGCCTACGACAAGGAAGAGCTGATCCTGGACCTGACGCCGCAGGGGCAGGCGCTCAACTTTACCATCGGAAGCCTGGGCCAGGCACTGCGGGCGCGGCTGAACGGGATCGAGGCCGCGACCTACCCGGATGGGCCGCGCAGCGCCACCATTAGGGTCGAGCTGCCGGAGGGCGAGCTGACCGCTGATTTCCTGGAACGCACCCTGATGCGCGCGCCCAGCGGCATTTACGTGCCCCTCGCTGACATCGTCTCGGTCGAGCGGCGCAGCGGCTTTTCCACCGTGCGGCGCGAAAACGGCGTGCGGGTGATCAGTGTGACCGGTGACATCTCCGAGGATGACCCCGCCCGTGCCGAGGCGGTGATGCAGGCGCTGCAGCAGGAAATCCTGCCGCAGATCGCCAGCGAACGGCAGGTGGACTGGCGGCTGTCCGGCCTCGCCGAGCAGGAACAGACCTTCCTGCAGGAGGCGGGCACCGGGCTGGTGCTGTGCCTGACCGGCATCTACCTGGTGCTGTCCTGGATCTTTGCCAGCTGGACCCGGCCGCTGGTGGTGATGGCGATCATCCCCTTCGGCCTGGTGGGGACCATCTGGGGCCACTACATGTGGGAGGTGCCGCTGAGCATGTTCACGGTGGTGGGGCTTCTCGGCATGACCGGCATCATCATCAATGATTCCATCGTGCTGGTGACAACCATCGACGAATACGCCAGGGATCGGGGGCTGATTCCGTCGATCATCGACGCGGCCGCGGACCGGCTGCGCCCGGTGATGTTGACCACGATGACCACGGTGCTGGGCCTGGCACCCTTGTTGTTCGAGCGCTCGCAGCAGGCGCAGTTCCTGAAACCTACGGTGATTACACTGGTCTACGGCCTCGGCTTCGGCATGTTCCTCGTGCTTCTCGTGGTGCCTGCCCTGGTGGCGGTGCAGCGTGATCTCAGCCGGCCGGTGACCTCCTTCCGGCGCGCGCTGCGACGCGGTGCCGGGCAGCTACGCTGGCTGATGACGGGGGCTGCAATGGTGCAACTGGGCTGGCTGGTTCTGGCGCTGGGCTGGCCGATGGCCACCGGTGCGCTGCATCCGGCCCTGCGGTCGCTGCCATCGTTGGCAGCGATGGAGCCGGTGCGGGCGGGGCTGCTGGCCTTTGTCCTCGGGGCGCTGGTTCTGGCGCTGCTGACCTACCTTGTCGGCGGGTTGGCGTTGCGGGCCAACTCCCGCCAGCGCGCCTGAGCTGCCAGCGCGACTTCGGGCACCTTGTCCAGAAGTTGCAGCCCGCGGGTGGCGATCTCCGCCACCGGAATCCATTCGGCCTGCTCGGCGTCATCTTCCGGTGCCGGGGTGCCGTGCAGATATTCGCAGAGCACCACGCACAAAAGGTATTGCTGCTGTGCTGCGCCGTCCGCGTCCCGGGCAATCACGTCAATGTTGGTCAGGTATTCGACTGGCCGCGCGTGGACGCCGGTTTCCTCCAGAAGCTCCCGGGCCGCCGCCTCCAGCGCGGTTTCTCCCAATTCCACGTGCCCGCCCGGAAAGCCCCACCAGCCCGCGTTGGGCGCTTTGCCGCGCTGCACCAGGATGACGTGATCCTGCCTGTCAATCCGGTGGCACACCACTGCGATGGCCCCCAGCACCGGGCGTTTCATGACTGGATCAGGCAGGGGTTCGGGGGTTGCGTCCACGGTGGGCAGGGACTTGGCCTCGGGCATGCGTCGACTCATCCGGCGTCACAGCCGCGGATGTCCACCGCGTGGTCGCGGCCCAGCACCGTGATCCGAAGTTTCGAGCGATCGATGGCATAGGCGCGGCCCTCGGCAGGCAGGAATTCGGTCTGTGCGATCAGCTGGCTGCCCTCGCGCCGGGTCTTGGTTTCCCCCGCGTGCAGGGTGGGGCTGCCGGGTTCGATCACCGCGATCTCCTCGCCACCGGCCGAGGGCATGGTGATGCGGGCGGTGACCTCCATGCCGAATTTGGTGGGGCGCAGGCTGCAGGTGGCGGCGCGCACGCCCGCCTCGCTGGCGGACCAGGGGCGGCTGGCCAGGGCGGCGGCTATCGCCGGGTGGCGCGGCGCGCCCGGATCAAGCTGGTGATCAAAGCGCACGTCTGCGGGCACGCAGACATCCTTGCAGACACCCAGTTCCATCCGCCCCTTCAGGCGCACCGGCTTGCCCGGGGTCTGTGGCGTCACCTCAACCGGCAGCACCAGCTGATCGTGATAGCCGATGGTGCGAAAACCGGAGGTCAGGAACACCTCGGGCGTCGGCCAGGTGAAGGCGACCGCGCCCAGGTTGCGCGCGCCCCGCCAGGAGAAGGTCGGCGGGATGCCCGCATCGCCCGGCGCCCGCCAATAGGTTTTCCAGCCCGGCTGCAAGGTGATGCGCAGTGCCGCCTGCAGCGTGCCGCGCGCGGTGGTGCCGCCGTCCAGCACCTCGACCCGCACGATTTCCCCGGTTCCGGCGCGCGCGGTGGCACCAAGGCCGAAGAGGCCGCAGGCCAGCGCAGCGGTCACCGCCAGCGCGGTTGCGACGGATGAAAGTCGTTGTCTCATGCCCGGATACATGCTCCGCGCGGCGGGGTTTGCCAAGTCACGTTGCAGTCATCGTGCTGTGTTTGCGGCAATTTTGCCGGAGAGTTGGCGGCCGCGCGCCGATGCGCCCCTTGCGTGCCGACGGGCTGGGCGGCATGGTGGGAGAACGCAGCAGAAAGATGGACGGTCATGGATCTTACTGGCAAGCTCTTGATTGCAATGCCCGGAATTGGCGACCCCCGGTTCGAACATTCGGTGATCTTCCTGTGCTCGCATGGGGAAGAAGGCGCCATGGGGCTGATCGTCAACAAGCCGGCCGATGGTGTGGTATTGGGCGATCTGCTGGAACAGCTCGAGATGGGCGGCGAGGCCAGCTCTGCCGCCACGCTGCCGGTGCGCTTTGGTGGTCCGGTCGAAACCCAGCGCGGCTTCGTGCTGCACTCGCCGGATTACGAATCAGACGTCAGCTCGCTGAAGGTGTCTGGGGGCTTCTCGATGACCGCGACGCTGGACGTGCTGGAAGATATCGCCCAAGGCAAGGGGCCGCGCGACCTCTTGGTCTTGTTGGGATACGCCGGCTGGGGGCCGGGACAGCTGGAGTCGGAAATCGCCATGAATGGCTGGCTGACGGCCGAGGCGAGCCCCGAGCTGGTCTTTACCCTGGCGGATGACAGCAAATGGGGCGCGGCACTGAAGACGCTGGGCGTTGATCCGCTGAACCTGTCGGCCAGCGCAGGTCACGCCTGACCGCGGTCGCCGCATGCGCATCCGGAGCGTCTTTCACCCAAAACGCCGATTGGCCCGGTTTGCGGGCCGGACCCCGACAGAAACATGGGCTCCCGCCCTTTGACCCAGTCATCAGGGATGACCGGGCAAAGGTTGGGCCCGGCGCCGTGCTGCGCACGGCGCTCCCATCCCAGTCCGAGAGGGTCCGAGTGAATTGAGAGCAGGCAGGCGGCCGTCTCGCCTGTTGTTCTGGCCTGTGGCCTCCGCCAATGATTGCCGTCTATTCAGTCTCGTGGTGCGGCGGCACGGCGCAGGCGGTCGTTGATGGCCGCGCCCAGTCCGTGATCCGGGATCGGTGCCACCGCGATGGGCTGTCCCAGCGCATCCAGCCGGTGCAGATGGCCAAACAGGTTGGCCGCGGCCTCGGCCAGATCACCGGTTTCCGACAGGTTGAGGTCGCAGGTCTGCGCATTGCCCATGGGGCCGAAGCCCAGAAACAGCTCGCCCGGGGCAGCGGCGCTGGCGTTCAGGCGCACCGAGGCGCCGGGGGCGTAATGCGACAGCAGCTGGCCCGGCGCGGTCAGCGGGTCGTGCACGTTGCGCATCACCAGTTTCCGGCCCAGCACCGCTTCGATCTCCTCCGCCGCCAGCCCGCCGGGCCGCAACAGCATCGGCTCTGGCCCGGCGAGGCCGATGATGGTGGATTCCAGCCCGACGCCGCAAGCACCGTCATCGAGGATGGCGGCGATGCGGCCGCCCAGCCCTCCGGCAACATGCGCCGCGGTGGTCGGGCTGATCCGGCCGGAGGGATTGGCCGAAGGCGCCGCAACCGGCCCGTCCAGCGCCTGCAACAGGGCCTGACCAGCCGGATGCGCAGGCACGCGCAGCCCCAGCGTTTCCAGACCTGCTGTCACCAGCGGAGAAATCCCGTGCCCGTCGCGCAGCGGCAGAACCAATGTCAGCGGTCCCGGCCAGAAGGCCTGCGCCAGCCGTTCCGCAGCGTCATTCCACTGCACGTAGCGCTGCGCGGCCTCGGCGGAATGCACATGGGCGATCAGCGGGTTGAAGCTGGGCCGCCCCTTGGCCTCATAGATCGCGGCCACGGCCTGCCCCTGCCGCGCATCCGCGCCGAGCCCATAGACCGTTTCGGTGGGGAAGGCGACCAGCGCGCCCTGGCGCAGCAGCTCGGTTGCGCGGGCGAAGCCGGGGCCGTCGGCGGCAAGAATTTCGGTGCTCAACTGGGGCATTGCGTGTGACGCGGCGTTTTGGTTGCTTGAAACGGGGGGGCGGGTAGGTAATCGATCAAGCCCCAGACCTTAATGGGCCGGCTCGGGGATGCCAAGACCGCCCGATGCAAACGACCCGTCCAGACCACCAAAGGATGCGCCATGACCTTCCGTTCCCCCGTTGCCGAGTATGAATTTCTGCTGAAACATGTTGCCGGCTACGACCGGATCGCCGCGACCGACCGCTTTGCCGATGCAACTGCGGATGTCGTCAGCGCCATCCTGACCGAGGCCGGCAAGATGTGTGACGGCGTGATGGCTCCGTTGCAGCGCGACGGGGATCTGACGCCGGCCCGCCTGGAAAACGGGGTGCTGCGGACCTCTCCCGGTTTTGCCGAGGGCTACAAGGCGATTGCCGAAGGGGGCTGGATCGGCATCAGCGCGCCAGAGGAATATGGCGGCATGGGGCTGCCACTGACCCTGGCGACCGCGGTGAACGAGATGATGGCGGGGGCCTGCCTGTCGTTGCAGCTCGCTCCGCTGATGAGCCAGGGCCAGATCGAGGCGCTGGAGCACCACGCCTCGGATGCGCTGAAGGAACTGTACCTGCCCAAGCTGATTTCGGGCGAATGGTCGGGCACCATGAACCTGACCGAGCCGCAGGCCGGTTCCGACGTTGGCGCGCTGAGCTCCAAGGCGGTGGCGAATGGCGATGGCACCTACGCGGTGACGGGGCAGAAGATCTTCATCTCCTGGGGTGACAATGATTTCTGCGAGAACGTCTGCCACCTGGTGCTGGCACGGCTGCCCGACGGCGTGCCGGGCACCAAGGGCATCTCGCTGTTCCTGGTGCCGAAATACCTGCCCGACGCCGACGGCAATCCGGGCAAGGCCAACGATCTGAAGGTGGTCAGCCTGGAACACAAGATGGGCCTGCACGGCTCGCCCACCTGCGTGATGCAATATGACGGCGCCACCGGCTGGCTGGTCGGCAAGGAGCACGGCGGCATGGCGGCGATGTTCACCATGATGAACAACGCGCGGCTGGGGGTCGGCGGCCAGGGCGTTGGTGCGGGCGAAGGGGCCTACCAGCAGGCGCTGGCCTATGCGCTGGAGCGCAAGCAGGGCAAATCCGCCAGCGGCGTCATCGCCGACCACGCCGATGTGCGCCGCATGTTGATGGAGATGAAGGCGGATCTGTTCGCGGCGCGGGCCATCCTGCTGGCCTGTGCGCAGGCCATCGATATGCAGACGGCCACCGGGGACGCGGTCTGGGCCGCGCGGGCCGCTTTCCTCACGCCGATCGCCAAGGCCTTTGGCACTGACACCGGCATCCGGGTGGCGGAAACCGGGGTGCAGGTGCATGGCGGCATGGGCTTCATCGAGGAAACCGGCGCTGCGCAGTTCTACCGTGATGTGCGGGTGACGGCGATCTACGAAGGCACCAACGGCATCCAGGCAATGGACCTCGTGGCGCGCAAGATGATGGACGGGGGCGAGGCCGCCTTTGCCCTGATCGAGGAGATCGAAGAGCAGGCCGAACGCGCCCGCGCCAGCCATCCCAACATGGCCGAAGCTGTCTGGCAGGCCTGCGAATCCCTGCGCGAGGCCACCGAATGGCTGGTGGCCCAGCAAGACCTGCAGGACCGGTTTGCCGGAGCGGTGCCGTTTCTCAAGGCCTTTGCTCGGGTTCTGGGCGGTCACTACCACCTTGCGGCCGCGATGGCCGATCCGGGCGGTGCGCGCGAGAAACTGGCACGCTTCTACATCAACCGGATGCTGCCCGAACATGCTGGCCTGCTGGCCCATGCGCAGGCCGGGGCGGAAGGGGCCTTTGCTCTGAGCCTGGACGAGCTGGCAGGGTAAGCCCGATGACCAGCGTTCCCGACGTCGCCCCGCGCACCCCCTGGCAGGACCCTCCGGCCGAGGGGGAGGCGATCGAGGTGGCCGAAGGTGTGCTGTGGATGCGCCTGCCGCTGCCGATGAAGCTCGATCACGTCAACGTCTATGCGCTCGATGACGGCGACGGTTGGACGGTGATTGATACCGGCATGAACAGCCGCCGCAGCCGCGCGATCTGGGAACGGCTCATGGCCGGCCCGCTGGGCGGCAAGCCGGTGCGCCGGGTGGTGGTGACCCATCACCATCCCGATCACATCGGCCTCGCGGGCTGGTTCCAGCGCGTGCACGGGGCCGAGCTGGTCACCACCCGCACTGCCTGGCTATTTGCCCGCATGCTGACGCTGGATGTGCAGGAAGCCTGGCCGGAGGAAACACTCGCCTTCTATCGCAGTGCGGGCATGGACCGCGCATTCTACGACAAGCGCGCGGCTGAGCGCCCCTTCAATTTCGCCGACACCGTCCATCCCATGCCGCTGGGCTTTACCCGCATCCGGCAGGATGACGTGATCCGCATGGGCGGTCGCGACTGGGACGTGCATATCGGCAACGGCCACGCGCCTGAACATGCCACGTTCTGGAGCCGCGATGACAACTTGGTGCTGACCGGCGACCAGATCCTGTCGACCATCAGCCCCAACATCGGCGTCTATGCCACCGAGCCGATGGCCGACCCGCTGGGCGAGTGGCTGGAGGCCTGCGAGCGGCTGGCACCGCTGGCACGCCCCGAGCACCTGGCGCTGGGCGGGCACAAGCTGCCGTTCTCACGCCTGCCGCTCCGGATGCAGCAGCTGATCGGCAACCACCACGGCGCGCTGGAACGGCTGCGCGAGCATCTGAACCAGCCCCGCACCGCCGCGGACTGCTTCTCGGTTCTCTTCAAGCGCACGATTGGCGAAGGGGAATACGGCCTTGCACTGGTCGAGTCGGTGGCCCATGTAAATCACCTGTACCACATTGGTCAGGTGGCCCGCTGGAAACGCGAGGACGGCGCCTGGCTCTACCAGAACCGGGGGTAACGCACCTTCGGGCGACATCACCATCGGGGGGAAGCATGGACAACGAAATTTCAACCAGCGCCGAGGCGGCCGAGGCCGCGATCCTGCCCTACGTGCACGAGGTCCACGCCGATCCCGAGGCCTGCGCCGGGCTGACCAAGGTACCGGAACGCCTGCAGCAGCCGGATGCCACCAAAAGCGCGTCGCGCTGGGCGTATGAACGGCTGATCCTCTACATCCAGAATTTCGAGAAGCAGCTGGACAGCGAACACGAAGTCGCCATGGGCTTTGCCGGTGGCGACGCCGGCGTGCTGCGGATCGAGGGCATCGGCTATTTCGATCCCGACATCATCACCTTCTATGGCAGCGAGGCCAACGGCACCAAGACCCAGCTGGTGCAGCATGTCAGCCAGCTCAACGTCATGCTGCGCGCAGTGCCCAAGCTGCGGCAGGCGGAACCGGCAAACCGGATCGGCTTCCGGCTGGCGTCCGATCTGGACGCGGTCTGAGGCGCGTCCGATTCGCGCCAGCACGGCGGCAGGGCTGGCCGCAACGGCCAGCTCGACGCTCTTCGGTAGCAATTGTGGCCCACTGGCCCCTGTCTGCTCGTGCCGGGGCGGCGATTTGTGGCAGCTGCGCCGGAATGACGTGGTGACAGCCCGGGCCAAATCCAGTAATCAGCGGCAAAACGCACGCGAATTTTGAGGGATACGCACATGGCTGAACATCAGCACGGCTCCATGGACATCACCACTCAGGAAAAGGTCTATGCAGGGTTTTTGACTTTCATCACCCGCTCCTGCATCGCGCTGGTCTTCTTCGCGCTGTTCCTGGCGATCTTCGCAACCTGATCTCCTGATCCAAGGACGGTGCCGATGCGCAAACTGCTGTGTCTTGGCGCGGCGCTGCTGGCGCTCGCGGGCTGCGCTGCGCCGCAGCAACCCAATGCGGACGCCGCAACGCTGGCGCAGGTGGCCTATCGCCACCCCGGCCCGCCCAAGCTCACTCTTTACACGATGATCAACAACCGCACCGGCAGGGGCGGTCACACCTCGTTGATGATCAATGCCTCCGAGCGGGTGATCTTCGATCCTGCGGGCTCTTTCTACGCCCCGGTGGTGCCGGAGCGGAACGACGTGCTCTACGGGATCACCCCGGCGGTGGAAAAGGCCTACCGCGGGTCGCACGCGCGCAGCACCTTCCACGTGATGGTCCAGGAGGTTGAGGTCACGCCGGAGCAGGCCCAGCAGGCCTATCAGCTGGCGGTGACCAATGGTCGGGTGCCGGGCGCCTTCTGTGCCCAGGCCACGGCGGCGATCCTGCAGCAGATCCCGGGGTTCGAATCCGTTGAACGCACCTTCTACCCGGAAAAACTGGCGGAGCAGTTTGCCACGTTGCCGGGCGTGCGCACCACCCGGTATTACGAAGACGACAGCGCCGATCTCAAGGATGGGATCGTCCGCAGCAACGCCGAGCTGGCTGCCACCGTCAACTGATGGGGCGGCCCGGCGCGCAGCGCGTCATGCGGCGAGATACAGCAACAGCAATGACACGCCGCCCGCAGCCAGCGCATACAGCACGTTGCGGGTCACATAGCCGACCGTGAAGGTCGCGGCCGCGGCCGCGAAATGGATCAGGCTCGGTGTGCCGTCGGTCGGGGCAGGCCAGACCACCAGCGGCGCCACCAGCGCGGGCAGCACCGCAACCGCGGTATAGCGAAGATGCCGCATCAGCCAGGGCGCAATCGGGCGTCCCCCCATGAAACCCAGAAACACGAAGCGCAGCGCATAGCTGCCAAGGGCCAGTCCGGCGATGACGGTCCAAAGGACCGGGGTGGGGATGCTGCTCATTTCACGGTCTCCGCCTTCGATTTCTGCCGCTCCAGCCACAATTCGGCCTGCGCCCCGGCAATCATGCCCGCGATCCCTGCAACGATCAGACCCAGGTTGTAGGGCAGCATCGCCGCGGGCAGGGATGTCGCGACCGCCACCAGGCAGGCCACGATATGCGCCGGGGTGCGCAGCATCGGCCCGATCATCGTCAGGAACGCCAGCGGCAGTACGAAATCCACGCCCCAGCTCTCGGGGATGCGGCTGCCCGCCATAACCCCGGCCACGGTTGCAATCACCCAGGCCGGGGTGACGATGCCATTGGTGCCCAGGAAATAGGCCATGCGCTGCGCGGTGGTCATCCGCGGCTCGTTTTCGAATTTCACGATCGACAGCGCATAGGACTGATCGACCACGAAATAGGCCGCCAGCGCTCGCTGCCACATGGGCGCATCGCCAAGGTAGGGCGTCAGCGAGGCGGAATACATCGCCATCCGCAGGTTCACCGCCAACGCCGACACCAGCACGATCAGCAGCGGCGCATTCTCCTGCATCAGCTGCAGCGCGGTAAACTGGGCGGCACCGGCAAAGACTGCCAGCGAAAACGCAAAGGCTTCCGGCACGATCAACCCGGCCTCGGCGGCGAGCACGCCGAACAGGAAACCGAAGGGCGAGGCCATGAAGAGAAACGGCGCGCTGTCGCGAAAGCCTTGCCAAAAGGCAGATTTGGTGGTGGAGCTTGCCATCTGTGCGTCCTAGATTGCCTGCATCCGGCCTACGCCGGACGCAGGAGGAATGCAATTGGTGAGCATGGATATCACGTCAGAATATCTGATCGCCCCCGGGGTCTCGAACCCCCGGCTGACCCGCGCTGTCACTGGCACCGATCAGAACGGCGACGCCCTCGAGATCGCCGTGGTCGAGGAGCGCCCGCTGACCATCTTCCTGAACTCGCAGGAAATTGTCACCGCCATGACCATCGGCGACTACCCGGAATACCTGGCGCTGGGGTTTCTGCGCAATCAGCGGATGCTGCGCAATGGCGATGAGGTCACCCGTGTCGACTATGACGAGGATCTGGAAACCGTGGTGGTGCGCACCGCCGTTGAAACCAGCCACGAGGAAAAGCTGAAGAAAAAGACCCGCACCTCCGGCTGCGCGGTCGGCACCGTCTTCGGCGACATGATGGAGGGGCTGGAGGACGTGCGCCTGCCCGAAGCCGAGATCCGCACCTCCTGGCTTTACGCGCTGGCGCATAAGATCAACCGCACCCCCTCGTTGTACCTCGAGGCAGGGGCGATCCACGGTACCGTGCTGTGCCATCAGGACCGCCCGCTGGTCTATATGGAGGACGTCGGCCGTCACAACGCGGTGGACAAGATCGCCGGCTGGATGCTGTCCGAAGGCGCCGATCCCGCCGACAAGATCCTTTATACAACCGGCAGGCTGACCTCTGAGATGGTGATCAAGACCGCGATGATGGGCATCCCGGTGCTGGCGTCGCGCTCCGGTTTCACGGCCTGGGGCGTGGAGATCGCCCGCGAGGTCGGCCTCACCCTGATCGGCCGGATGCGTGGCCAGCGGTTCATCTGCCTTTCCGGCGAAGAGCGGCTGGTCCGCGACATGGACCCCAAGGACGCGCCGGTGGAGGAGAAGAAACACCGTCGGAAGAGTGCGGAATGACTGTTCGGTTATATAGAGACGAGGGCAGCGCTCGGCCCGACGGGGAGGGCGTGAAGCGCCCGCGCCGTGGGGGGCGGGACGGGCGCTGCCCGGCCTACCGGTCGGGCGGCTTCTCAAAAGCTGGAGACCCCGAACGATGACCCAACCCCTCGGCGTAATCCTCGCAGGCGGCCTCGCCACCCGGATGGGAGGTGGCGACAAGGGTCGCCTGCAGGTCGGCGGCCAAAGCCTGATCTGCCGCGTCATTGACCGCTTGTCACCGCAGGTCGAGGGTCTTGCGCTCAACGCCAATGGTGACCCCGCGCGGTTCAACGATCTGAAACTGCCGGTCATTGCCGACACGATCGAGGGCTTCGCCGGGCCGCTGGCGGGCGTGTTGGCAGGTCTCGACTGGGCGGCAGAGCAGGGGGCAGACAGCATCGTCACCGCCGCCGCCGACACGCCGTTCTTTCCCACCGACCTGGTGGCCCGGCTGACCGAAGCCGGGGCAGGGATGGCGCATCCGCTGGTGCTCGCCACCACCCCGCGCAGCGGCGACGAAGCGCTGAAATCCGGCGGAGGCAAGCGTGTGAACCGCCACCCGGCCTTCGGACTCTGGCCCGTTGCCCTGCGCGACGACCTGCGCGCGGCACTGCAGGACGGTCTGCGCAAGGTGGTGCTCTGGACCGACCGGCACCAGGGCCGCGAGGCATTGTTCGAGGCGGAGCCTTTCGACCCTTTCTTCAACATCAACACGCCCGAGGATCTGGCCCGGGCCGAGGCGCTGCTGGCATGAAGATCTACGGCGTCACTGGCTGGAAGAACAACGGCAAGACCGGTCTGATGGAGCGGCTGGTGGCCGAGATCACCGCCCGCGGGCTGACGGTCTCCACCATCAAACACGCCCATCACGGTGCCGATGTCGACCAGCCCGGCACCGACAGCCACCGCCACCGCATGGCCGGCGCGGCAGAGGTGGTGCTGGCCAGCCCTGCCCGCATCGCTCTCATGCAGGAGCTGCGCGGCCAGCCGGAACCGCGGCTGGCGGACTTGCTGGCGCGGCTCTCCCCGGTCGATCTGGTGCTGGTCGAGGGCTACAAACGCGAAGCCCACCCCAAGATCGAAGCCCACCGCCAGGCGGCCGGGACCGAACTGATCGCGCCGGGGGATGACAGTATTCGCGCGGTTGCCAGCGATGCGCCGCTGGACCTCGACCGGCCGGTGTTCGATCTGGATGATACCGTGGCCATTGCCGATTTCCTGCTGGCCGATATCCGCCTGTGAAATCGGCCTGTGAAACTGGCCTGTGACTTCCAGGCTGTGATGGCTCCAACCCTTTGAGGCTGCCCGAGATGACCCTGACCCCGCCCCCCCTCAGCAACGATTGTTTTGCCCTGCCCGCGGGTGTCGACTGGACGCCGGTGGATGACGCGCTGGAGCTGCTGCGCACGCGGCTGACGCCGGTCACGGCGGCTGAGACCGTGCCGCTGGAGGCAGCATTGGATCGGGTGCTGGCGCAGGATGTGGCAGCCCGGCGCGCCAACCCGCCGCAGCCGAACACCGCGGTGGACGGCTACGGCTTTGCGGGCGGACGACCCGCGGGCGCGCATGTGTTGCCGCTGGTTGAGGGGCGGGCGGCAGCGGGCGTGCCCTTTGACGGCGCGGTGCCCGCCGGGCAGGCGATCCGGGTGCTGACCGGCGCGGCGCTGCCCGATGGGGTCGATACCGTGATCCTCGAGGAGGACGTGAACACGGATGGTCGCCAGATCGCCTTCAACGGGCCGCTGAAGCAGGGGGCCAACACCCGCCGCGCGGGCGAGGACGTGCAGGCAGGCGCGGTGATCCTGACCGCGGGCCGGGTGATCACCCCCGCCGATCTGGCACTGGCCGCCGCCACGGGGCTGGCAGAGCTGCCGGTGCGCCAGCCCTTGCGTGTCGGTGTGCTTTCCACCGGGGACGAGCTGGTCGAGGCGGGGATGCCCGCGGGACCGGGCCAGATCTATGACGCCAACCGGCCGATGCTGCTGGCCTTGCTGCGGCAGATGGGATTTCAGGCGCTGGATCTGGGGCGGGCGGCGGATGATCGTGGCGATTTGCGCGCCCGGCTGGACGATGCGGCGGCGCGCGCCGATGTGATCCTGACCTCCGGCGGTGCCTCAGCCGGGGACGAGGACCATGTCTCCGCGCTGCTGCGCGAGGCCGGTGCAATGCAGGAATGGCGCATCGCGCTGAAACCGGGCCGCCCGCTGGCGCTGGGGATGTGGCAGGGCACGCCGGTCTTCGGCCTGCCGGGTAACCCTGTGGCGGCGCTGGTCTGCACGCTGATCTTTGCGCGCCCGGCGATGGGGCTGATGGCGGGGGCGGGCTGGCAGCGCCCGCAGGGATTTGAGGTGCCGGCCGGGTTCGAGAAACGCAAGAAACCGGGCCGCCGCGAATACCTGCGGGCCCGGATGCGCGATGGCCGCGCGGAGGTCTTCGCCTCCGAAGGCTCCGGCCGCATCAGCGGCCTCAGCTGGGCCGAGGGGTTGGTCGAGCTGCCGGACGGTGCCGTGCATGTAAAACCGGGCGATCCGGTGCGCTTCATCCCCTATGGCAGTTTCGCGATGTAACGGTCGGGCTCCCGCCCGCGGGCCGGCGCATCGCAGATGCTTGCCCGCCGTTGGGCCGGGCGCCGCGCTTGGGCGCGGCGGGCAGGCCTCATGGTTCTGAAGCCATACATTCGTCGTCGAAAGCCGCGCCCGTGCGGGCAACAGGAGCGAACTGGCCGCGATCGGGGGTGGCTCAGTCGAAGGTGCCGGCCACCCGGCCCAGCAGCATGAAGGCGCGCGCGGTGCGGGTATTGGCAAGGGCCGAGATATCGCTGTCGGTGGCCTCGGCCTCGAAGTCGGCAAACATCTGGTCGAACCGCCGTAGGAAGTGATGCGCGGCGTCGCGGAAAATCGGATCCTGCTTCATCCGCGCGGCCGTCAGCGCCAGCGAGCTGCGATCGCGCACGCCGCCAAGCGCCGCCACCGCCCGGCCACGGGCACCCTGGGCGAACTGGCGCCAGACCTCGGGGCGCGCCATGTCGGGTCGCAGATCATCCATGTAGATGCCGTCCTGGCTCAGCAGGGTCAGGACATCCTGCGCCGCCTGGATCACCTGCGCCGTCTTGCGGTCCTTCAGTGCTGCGCGCAGGGCGGCAAAGCCCTCGGTGTCCTCGGCGGTTTCGGGAAAGTTCAGCGCGCGGATGAACTGGTCCGCCGCCAGCGGCGGCGCCGCTTCCTCGGCGGGGGTGTCCAACGCCAGGGAGCCCTGCTCGGCGGCCGTCATTTCGGCAGCTGCGGCGGGAATCGCGGGCCGGGTCGGCTGGTTGCGGCGGCTGGTGTGGAACGTGGCGAGGGCGGTTTCGGTCTTGCGGGTCGCTTCGGCGATTTCTTCCAGCCGCTTGGCCACCGAGGGTTCGGCCACCGCGGCCTGCTGCTGTGCCTGGGTCAGATAGGTCTGGCGCAGACCGTCAATGGCGGCTTGCAGCTGCTCGCATTCCTCGCGCACGACGCGGGCCGACCGCGCGGCCGAGGCCGCCACCCACAGCATCGCGAGCGGCAGTACCAGCGCCAGGATGGCGACGATGCGGTCACCCCATTCGGCCAATCCGCTGTCCTGCGGCGCAAACAGGTACAGCCCCGCCGCCGCCACCAGCCACAAGGCCCCCAACCCGATCGCGACCAGCTCGGCACCGCCCAGACCGTTGCCGGGAGGGGCGTCAAGCCGAGGCAGCGGGCGACCGCTGCTGAAGGCGCTGCCGCTGCCGGAACTGCTGTTGGGGCCTGTGCTGCTGGGGCCTGTCATCTGGGCTGCCGTGTTTACCGATCAGGAATAGACGATCTTGAGGATTTCATAGGACCGCTCGCCACCGGGCGTGCGCACCTCGACGCTGTCCCCCTCTTCCTTGCCGATCAGGGCGCGGGCGATGGGGGATTTGATGTTCAGCAGGCCCGCCTCGATGTTGGCTTCGTGCTCGCCGACGATCTGCCAGCACTTTTCCTCGTCGGTGTCTTCGTCGACCACGGTCACCTTGGCGCCGAACTTGACCGAGCCGGACAGCTTGGCCGGGTCGATCACGTCAGCCAGCGACAGCAGGCCTTCCAGCTCCTTGATGCGGCCTTCGATGAAGGACTGTTTTTCGCGGGCCGAGTGGTATTCGGCGTTTTCCGACAGGTCACCCAGCTCGCGTGCTTCGGCGATGGCCTGGATGATGGCCGGACGTTCGACCGACTTGAGAGTCTTCAGTTCGCTTTCCAGCGCGGCGTGACCCGTGGGGGTCATCGGGATCTTTTCCATGAGATTGGTCCAGGTCGCTTAGTGTTCTTGTCAGGTGGAAAACCGGAGCCCCGCAGCATAAGCCGCGGGGCGTCCGATCCGGTTGACAGATACCTGACCCAATCCCGCGCCCGATTTCAAGTGGGCGCGGGCCGCTTGCGGGCGCTTATTGCCGCAAACGGGGGATTTTACGCGGGTTTTCCACAGCTTTGCGCGGAATAATGCCGCCTGCGCCGCCGCCGCGCAGCGCCGCTTGCCACATCAGATCAATCATATTGCACCGCCTCGAATTCAATGCCGTTTTCATCGTGGAAATAGAACCGGCGCCCGGGTTCGTAGTCGCCGTGGTTGATCGGGGTGAAGCCCGCGGCCTTGACCGCGTCCTCGGTGGCGTCGAGGTCCGGCACGATCACTGCCAGATGGTTCAGCCCGCCGATGATGCCATAGCTTTCGGGCGCCTTGCCCGCGGCTGAGGGGGGGGCGTAGAGCGCCAGGTAGCTGTTGGTCTCGCCGACGTGCACGCTGTAGCCGCCGTTCTTGGCCGCGCCCTCCCAGCGAATGTGCCAGCCAAAGACTTTCTGCATCCAGGCGGCGGTGCCATGGGGGTCGGCGACGGTGACATTGGCGTGTTCCAGAACTGCGCTCATCGGTAATCTCCTGTGTTTGGATTTGAAAATCGGTTGATGCGAGTCACCGTAGTTTCTAAACCTAACTTTAGCTCAAGCATATTCTTCAGGAGGTTCGATGCCCCCGTCCGCAGGCATTTCCATCGGTTACCTGGCCGAGCGCACCGGCCTCGCCGTCTCGGCCATTCGCTATTACGAGGCGCAGGGGCTGGTGGAGCCCTGGCGCAACGCGGGCGGCCAGCGCCGCTTTCACCGCGCCGACATCCGGCGGCTCAGCTTCATCATGATCGCGCAGCAGTTCGGGTTTTCACTGCCGCAGATCCGCGGTTTCCTGCGCGGCCTGCCGAACGGGCGCACCCCGACCAAGCAGGACTGGGCCGAGATCTCGGAAAACTTCCGCGACCTGCTGGACCAGCGAATCGAAACTCTCGTGAAACTGCGCGACAATCTGGACGGCTGCATCGGCTGCGGTTGCCTGTCGCTGTCTTCCTGCAAGCTCTACAACCCTGACGACCGCGCCGCGGCAAAGGGCAAGGGGCCAAGATATCTGATGGGAGACAGCCCCGAGACGGAAAATGATCCTTGAATGGCGAATTTGGACGCACTTTTTGTCTCAGTTGCCTGTTTTACAACCCGTGACGCGGTGTTTGGATTGACCCGGCGGCCTGCCACCAGCTAAGCAACCGCGAAAGAAAATTGCGCCCACCTACCTCTCGTGGTGGAGCCGGTAGCGAAGACAAAGCCAAGGAGCGCCGCAAATGGCCGAGATTGAACGCGAAGCGATGGAATACGACGTGGTGATCGTCGGGGCCGGTCCCGCCGGCTTGTCTGCTGCCATCCGCTTGAAACAGCTGGATTCCGACCTCGAAGTGGTGGTGCTGGAAAAAGGGTCCGAAGTGGGCGCGCATATCCTGTCGGGCGCGGTTCTGGACCCCTGCGGCCTGGATGCGCTGATCCCCGACTGGAAGGAAAAAGGCGCGCCGCTGAACGTGCCGGTCAAGGAAGACAACTTCCTGATGCTGGGCGAGGCGGGGCAGGTCCGCATCCCCAACTTCCCGATGCCGCCGCTGATGAACAACCACGGCAACTACATCGTTTCCATGGGCAACGTCTGCCGCTGGATGGCCGAACAGGCCGAGGCGCTTGGTGTCGAGATCTTCCCCGGCATGGCCTGCTCCGAACTGGTCTATGGCGACAATGGCGAGGTAAAAGGCGTGATCGCGGGCGAGTTCGGCAAGAACCCCGACGGCACCCCCGGTCCGGCCTATGAACCCGGCATGGAGCTGCACGGCAAATACGTCTTCCTCGGCGAGGGCGTGCGCGGTTCGCTGTCCAAGGAAGTGATCGCGAAATACGGCCTGTCGGACGGCAAGGAGCCGCAGAAATACGGCATCGGCATGAAGGAGATCTGGGAGATCGACCCGGCCAAGCACAAGGAAGGCACCGTGACCCACACCATGGGCTGGCCGCTTGGTAAGAACGCGGGCGGCGGCTCGTTCATCTACCACCTGGACAACAACCAGGTCTATGTCGGCTTCGTGGTGCACCTGAACTACAAGAACCCGCACCTGTTCCCCTACATGGAATTCCAGCGCTTCAAGCACCACCCGGTGGTGGCCGAGCTGCTGAAGGGCGGCAAGCGCGTGGCCTATGGTGCCCGGGCGATCACCGAGGGCGGCTGGCAGTCGATGCCGAAACTGGTCGCGCCGGGCGTGGCGCTTCTGGGCTGTGCCGCGGGCATGGTCAACGTGCCGCGCATCAAGGGCAACCACAACGCGATGCTGTCCGGCAAGGCCGCGGCGGAAGCCGCCTATGAGGCGATCAAGGCCGAGCGCTCGGGCGACGAACTGGCCGCCTACGAGGCCGAGGTCCGCAACGGCGCCATCGGCGAAGATCTGAAGAAGGTCCGCAACGTGAAGCCGATGTGGTCCAAGTGGGGCCTCACCGCGTCCTTGATGCTGGGCGGTCTGGACATGTGGACCAACACCTTCGGCTTCTCCTTCTTCGGCACGCTGGGCCACGGCAAGAACGACGCCGAAGCGACCGAGGAAGCCTCCAGGCACCAGCCCATCGACTACCCCAAGCCCGATGGCGTGCTATCCTTCGACCGCTTGACCAACGTCAGCTTCTCGATGACCAACCACGAGGAAAGCCAGCCCTGCCACCTGCGGCTCGGCAACCAGGACACCCCGATCAAGGTGAACCTGCCGAAATTCGCGGAGCCGGCGCAGCGCTACTGCCCGGCCGGTGTCTACGAAGTGGTCGAAAAGGACGGCCAGCCGGAGTTCGTCATCAACTTCCAGAACTGTGTCCACTGCAAGACCTGCGACATCAAGGATCCCAGCCAGAACATCACCTGGACCACGCCGCAGGGCGGGGACGGGCCGAATTACCCCAACATGTAACGCGTATTTTACGCATTCGGCGTGGTTTTGCCGGAAATTCGGGGCGGCCTTCGGGCCGCCCCATTGCGTGTTCGCGGGCAGCGGACTACGCTTTCGGGGTAACGCCAGAGCAGTAAATCTCAAAGGGGGTCCCGCGTGCCCGTATCCATCTACCGCAGCCTGACCGGGGCGGCTCTTCTCGCCGTCTGCGCCGTCTTTCCGCCTGCCCTGCAGGCCAGCGGGTTGGCCGGTTCCTACCTGGCCGGTCGCGCCGCCAAATACGAAAATGATTTTGCCGCGGCTGCGCTCTATTACACGCAGGCGCTGGCGCGCGATCCCCAGAACCCGCTGCTGATGGAAAACGTCGTCTTTGCCCAGCTCGCCATGGGCCGGATTGACGCCGCGGTGCCGGTGGCCAAGCGGCTGCTGCAGGCCGGTGCGCGCAGCCAGGTCGGCAATGTGGTGATCGCTGGCAGCCATGCCGTCAACGAAAATTTCGAGGCCATCCTGGCCCGCGACCCTGAGCTGGAGGCGATCCACCCGCTGGTCGACGGCTTGCTCGAAGCCTGGGCGCATGTCGGCGTGGGGTCGGTATCCAACGCGTTGAAGACGTTCGATGAGCTGGCCGAGGACGACAGCCTCAGGCCCTTCGTGCTCTATCACCGGGCGCTGGCGCTGGCCTCTGCGGGTGACTACGGCGGCGCCAATGCGCTGTTTGCCGCGGACGAGGGACGCCTGGGCGGGCTCAGCCGCCGGGCGGCAATTGCGCGGGTGCAGATCCTGTCGCAGCTGGGCCGCAATGACGAGGCCCGCGAGGCGCTGCACGCGGCCTTCTCCGATCGGCTCGACCCGGGGCTGGCGGCGCTGGAGGCGCAGTTGCAGGCCGGTGAAACCCTGGCTTTCACCATTGCTCCGACGCCGCGCGACGGCATTGCCGAGGTGTTCTTTACGCTGGGGGCGGCGTTGAATGGCGATACCGCCAACGACTACGTGCTGATGTATGCCCGCATCGCGGCTGCGATGCGACCCGACCACGTGGACGCGCTTCTGCTCAGCGCCAGCTTGCTGGACCAGATGGGGCGCTACGAACTGTCCGTCGCCACGTACCGGCAGGTGCCCAGTGGCCACCCGGACTACCACGCGGCCGAAATGGGGCGCGCCGAGGCGCTGCGCCGCGCGGCGAAACCCGAAGCCGCCGCCGAGGTGCTGGCCCAGCTGAGCCGCGCCTTCCCCGACCAGGCCAGCGTCTACATCAGCCTTGGCGACCTGTTGCGTCAGCAGGAAGACTACGCGGGGGCCATCGACGCCTATGACACCGCGCTTGAACATCTCCCCGAAGAGTCCGACAGCCGCTGGTTCCTGCTTTATGCCCGTGGCATCTGCCATGAACGGCTGGATCAGTGGGAGCAGGCCGAGGCCGACTTCCGCGCCTCGCTCGAGCTGGAGCCGGACCGGCCACAGGTGCTGAACTATCTCGGCTATTCGCTGGTGGAAAAGCAGATCAAGCTGGACGAGGCGCTGGACATGATCGAACGCGCCGTCGCCGCGCGGCCGGACAGTGGCTACATCGTCGACTCGCTGGGCTGGGTGCTGTTCCGCCTCGGCCGCTTCGAAGAGGCGGTCGCGCATATGGAGCGTGCGGTCGAGCTGATGCCGGTGGACCCTGTGGTCAATGACCATCTGGGGGACGTTTACTGGGCGGTGGGCCGCGCCCGCGAGGCGGAGTTTCAGTGGAAGCGGGCGCTGTCCTTCATCGATCCCGCCGACACGGATGGCGAGGCCGATCCGGATCGCATTCGTCGCAAGCTGCAAATCGGTCTCGATGCGCTGCTGGCCGAGGAGGGTGCCCAACCCCTGAAGGTCGCCAATGGTGGTTGAGGTCTTTGCCCCGGCCAAGATCAACCTGACCCTGCATGTGACCGGCCGCCGCGATGACGGCTATCACCTGCTGGATTCGCTGGTGGTTTTCGCCGATGTCGGCGACCGGCTGCGGCTGGAGCCGGGACCGGAGCTGGCGCTTGAGGTCTCCGGCCTGTTTGCCAGGGGCGTGCCGACGGATGCGCGCAACCTCGTTTGGCGCGCGGCCGAGGGCGCGGGCTGGCGCGGACGCATTCACCTCGACAAGCACCTGCCGCATGGGGCGGGCATCGGCGGTGGGTCGTCTGATGCCGCGGCGCTGCTGAAGGCCGTAGCCGGGCAGGGCGCAGAGATCCCCGCAGAGCTGCCGCTGTCGCTGGGTGCCGATGTGCCGGTCTGCATGGCAGCCCGCGCTGCCCGGATGCAGGGCATCGGCGAAGGCGTCACCCCGACCGACCTGCCGCCGCTCCATGCGCTGCTGGTCAATCCGGGCGTGCATGTGCCCACTGGTGCCGTCTTCAACGGGCTGGAGATGCGGGAAAATCCGCCGATGCCTGAGGTGCTCCCCGTCTTCACCGGCGCCGAGGACTGCGCCGCCTGGCTGCAGGAACAGCGCAATGATCTGGAGGCCCCGGCGCGCCGACTGGCCCCGGAGATCGACCGCACCCTCTCTGACCTGCGCAACTCCCGGCAGGCATTGCTCGCGCGCATGTCCGGCTCCGGCGCCACCTGCCTTGCATTGTATCCGACAAAAAAGGCCGCCCATATGGCGGCCTATGAGATCGGAGCGGAGCATCCCGACTGGTGGTGCAGCGCGGTCACCCTGACCTGACCGGCCCCTTCACGGACCGAAGGCTCCCGCCCGCGGCACGGCGCATCACAGATGCTTGTCCGCCGTTGGGCCGCGCGCCGCGCTGACGCACGGCGCGTAATCGTCCGTCCATTCACCTTTGCAAAAATACTCCGGGGTGAGCGCCAGAGGCGCGAGGGGCAGCGCCCCTCAGGATCCCGTCAGTGCAGCCGTGCCACCACGTAGTCGGCCAGATCGCTCAGCATGCCGCGGATCGCGTGATCGGGCAGCGCCTGCAGCGCCGCGCGCGCCTTGGCGGCCCAGGCCAGCGCATCCTGCCGCGTCGCCTCCAGCGTGCCGTATTTCGCCATCAGCGCCAGCGCCTGCTCCAGGTCGCCGTCCCGCTGCTTGCCCTTCTCGATGGTGCGCGTCCAGAAGGCGCGTTCCTCCTCCGTCGCCTGCGCCACCGCCTTGATCACCGGCAGCGTCAGCTTGCGCTCGCGGAAATCATCGCCGACGTTCTTGCCGGTCGCCTTGGTGTCGCCCTGGTAATCCAGCAGATCATCGGCGATCTGGAAGGCGATCCCGAGCGCGTCGCCATAATCAAACAGCGCCTGCACCTGGTCCTCCGGCGCCCCGGCAATGACGCCGCCCACCTCGGTCGCGGCCGAGAACAGCGCCGCGGTCTTGCCGCGCACCACCTGCAGATAGACATCCTCGTCCGTCTTCAGGTTCGACGCGGCGGTCATCTGCAGCACCTCGCCCTCGGCAATGGTGGCCGAGGCATTGGCAAGGATGTCCAGCACCCGCAGGCTCTCGGTCTCGACCATCAGCTGGAAGCTGCGGGCAAACAGGTAGTCGCCGACCAGCACGGAGCTTTTGTTGTCCCACAGCAGGTTCGCGGTGGGCCGCCCGCGGCGCTGGCCGCTCTCGTCCACCACGTCGTCATGCAGCAGCGTGGCGGTGTGGATGAACTCCACCGTCGCCGCCAGCTTCAGGTGATGCTCGCCTTCGTAGCCACACAGACGCGCTGCCGCCAGCGTCAGCATCGGCCGCAGCCGCTTGCCGCCCGCCTCGACCAGATGCGCGGTGACCTCGGGGATGCGTGGGGCATGACGTGAAGCCATCCGGTCGCGGATCAGAGCGTTCACCGCCTCCAGTTCCTGGCTCAGCGTGGCGGCCAGCATCTCATGCGGCTTCTTGGTCATCACTTGGTCCATCACATTCCCGCCTACGAGGCTCGACAAGGCAGGCGCCTTGCCCTTAGATCCTGTTCCATGAAAGAGCTTTTGCGCAGCACCGATCCGACGATCATGGCCTTTGCCTCCGCCCTTCTTGAGGGTGAGGATATAGACTGCTTTCAAATGGACGTAAATATGAGCATCCTGGAAGGTGGCATCGGCATTTTCCCCCGCCGCCTGATGGTGCGTGCGGATGATTACGACGCGGCGCTGGTGGTGATGCGCGACAACGACATTCCCCTGGGCAGATGACGGGTTTTGCCGACAACGAGCTGAGCCGCAACGGGTTTCTGGGCGGCCGGGTGCAACTGTGGCAACCCCTGGCGGGTTACCGCGCCGGGGTGGACCCGGTGCTGCTTGCGGCCAGCGTTCCGGCGCGGCCCAAGGATGCTGTGCTGGAGCTGGGCTGTGGCGCGGGCCAGGCCCTGCTGTGTCTGGGCGCACGGGTGCCGCAGCTGTCGCTGACCGGCGTGGAACTGCAACCGTCCTATGCCGATCTCGCCCGGCGCAACGCCGCCGCCAACGCCCAGCAGATGGAAGTCTTCGAGGCGGATCTTTCGGCGCTGCCCGAGCCGCTGAAGCAGCGTCAGTTCACCCATGTCATCGCCAACCCGCCCTATTATAAGGCGGGTGCCCACAGCCCGGCCCGCGATGCCGGGCGGCAAGTGGCGCTGGGCGAGCGCACCCCGTTGGCCGCGTGGATCCGCACCGCGGCCCGGCGGCTGGCGCACCGGGGCTACCTGCACATGATCCAGCGGGCCGATCGGCTGCCGGACATGCTCACGGCCTGCGCGGACTGTCTGGGCTCGGTCGAGGTGCTGCCGCTGGCGCCGCGGCAAAACCGCGCGGCAGAGCTTGTGATCCTGCGGGCCCGCAAGGGCGGGCGCGCAGATTTCCGTCTGCATGCGCCGCTGATTCTGCACGAAGGTGCGCGACATGAGCGCGACGGAGACAGCTACAGCCCGCAAATTCGCGCGGTGCTGCGGGACGGGGCGGCCTTGCCCTGGCCCTGAACCGGGGGCTGCCTCGCCTTTTGGCAGCCGTGCCCAGATAGGGATCCGGCGATGCGGTTTCAACCTCTGCGGTGGGGGTGGATGCGGGGTGCAGCCGGAATTTGCGGGCAATTGGCGCCGGATGGGCGGCACTCGGCCGATATGAATATTTCATGACAAAAATGCTGCGGCTGCGGCGTGACAGACGCGCAAACTTGTGCTCCACTCTTCTTGTCCGAACACATCTAGCTCAACGAAGGAGGAGTGCCATGAGCCTCAGCTCGCACCTGACCGAACTTAAGAAGAAGCACGAGCATCTGAGCATGGAAGTGGAACAGGCCCAACGATCGCCGAGTACCGACGGTCTGCAAATCGCGACAATGAAGAAACAAAAGCTCAAGCTGAAGGAAGAGATTGAGCGCCTGACGGCAGAGGCCGTCTGAGGTTCCGGCCGGGCCTCGCGCCCGGCATGTAGACGAGAAGGGTCGCCCGGATACGGCGACCCTTCCTTGTTTTCGGGCCTTGCTCTGGGGCCGGAGGTTTTTGCAGCTGGCGTTGCCGGGAGGTGTCAGCGCGCGGCGCTGGCACGGGCGGCAATCAGCGCCCCTGCCGTGATCAGCGCCGCAGCGACCGCCAGGCCCCAGCTCGCGGTGGCGACGCCTGCCAGCACCAGCACCAGCGTGGACAACAGCGGCGCGGCGTAGGAACTGGTGCCCAGCATCTGGATGTCCCCCTGTTTCACGCCGATGTCCCAGACATAGAACGCCAGCCCCACCGGTCCCAGTCCCAGCAGCAGGGTCGAGACCCAGCCGAGCGTGCCCGCAGGCCAGACCGTCTCTTCCAGTGCGAAATGCAGCCCCCACGACGCCACGGCGGTCGCGAGGCAGAACACCGCCACCGAACTGGTCGGCGCGCCACCCAGACGCCGCGACAGCACCGAGTAGCCCGACCAGGTCAGCGCGCACAACAGCGCCAGCCCGTAGCCGGGCAGATACTGCGCCTGAAACCCGGCCCCGCCGCCCGAGATGATCGTCGCCGCACCGGCAAAGCCGAGCACCGCACCGATGAGATGCCCGGCCTTCAGGCGCTCCCCCGGCAGCAGTCCGGAAAACAGCACGATCAGCAGCGGCCAGAGATAGGCAATCAGCCCGGCCTCGGCCGCGGGAGCCAGCCGCAGAGCAGAGAAATACAGGGCGTGATAGCCGAACAACCCCAGCGTTCCGAAGACATAGACCCGCAACGGCACATGCCGTAGCCGGCCCAGCTTGCCGCTGGCAGCGGTCCAGACCAGCCCAAGGGTGCCCCCGATGGTAAAGCACAGCGCGTTCAGCAGCAGCGGCGGGGTCGGGGCCGAGCCCACGGTCAGCAACGCCAGCAGTGACCACAGGAGAACAGCGATGAAGCCAATGGCGGTCGCGCGGGTACGGGTCATGGTGGGGGCAGGTCCTTTGCGGGGATGATCTCGAAAGCGTCTGATATGTAAGAGGTTTTTTCGATCTCCGCAACAAACCAGTCGCGAAAGGCAGCGATCTGCGGCCGGTTCTCCGTGCCGCTGGCACAGAGGAAGCGGAAATGCGCGTCGGTCTCGATCGCGGTCTTGAAGGGCGCCACCAGACGGCCTGCGTGCAGGTCGGTCACGATGATCGGCCGCCGCCCCAGCGCCACGCCGACCCCGGCAAGGGCAGCGTCGATGGCATGGTCGGCCTGCGAAAACCAGGCGCCGTGGGTGGGGGTGAAATCGATCCCCTGCGAGCGGAACCACACCGGCCAGTCGCACGGCGGATCAAGGAAGTTCAGCGACTCGTCAAACAGCAGCGGCGCTTTTGTCAGGCTTTCGGGGGTGGGGTAGCGCTCGGCCATTTCCGGCGTCATCACCGGCGTCAGCCAATCCTTGCGCAGCGGCATCGCCCAGACGCCCTCGTCCGGGCCGTAGCCAAAGCGGATCGCCACATCGACCTCGTCGCGGGCAAAATCCATCTGCCGCAGCGTGGCCGAGAACCGAAGGTCGATTTCCGGGTGGCTTCGGGCGAACTCATAGAGGCGCGGCGCCAGCCATTTCGAAGTGAGCGCAGGCCCGGCTGTCACCGTCAGCGTGGTGTTGTCCTGCAGCCTGCGGGTGGTGCGCCAGGCGGCGCTCAGCCGTTCGAAGCCGTCGCGGGTGCCGGGGGCCAGCGTCTTGCCCGCCTCGGTCAGCTCCACGGCGCGGTTCAGGCGGTGAAACAACGGCTCCCCCAGGTGTTCTTCGAGCGATTTCACCTGGAAGGACAACGCCGCAGGGGTGACGTGCAGCTCCTCTGCCGCCTTGGCAAAGGACATGTGGCGGGCGGCGGCCTCAAAGGCGCGCAAGGCGGTCAGCGGGGGCAGGCGATCAGACATGTTCACATAAGTAATACTTAACCGAAGCGCGGAGAAGTCTCGTTTGTCAGTTTCTCCCGGCGCGCGCATATTCAACACATCCAAGGATACTGATCCGAACCAAGGAGGCCCGAGATGCTTGAATACTCCGCCAATGCCGCCGTCAAAACCGCCATGACCCGTGCCCATGCGGCCCGTGGGGCGGTGCTGAAACAGGCTCTGCGCTGGCTGGTGTCGAAATGCACCCAGCCGGGTCTTCGTCCCAGAGTTTCGCGCTGGGCCTGAGCGCCCGCCGCAACAGGATTTCCCGCTGAGCCTGAGCGCGCAGGGTTCTTACGGGATAGGAAAAGGGCCGGTCCTTCGGGACCGGCCCTTGCCGTTTCAATCCGTGGCGCGGTTCAGACGAAGAACTGGGCGCCGTTGGCGGAGATCGTCGAGCCGTTGATGAAGCCCGAGTCGTCGGAGGCCAGGAAGGCCACGCAGCGGGCGATTTCTTCCGGTTCGCCCAGGCGACCGGCCGGGATCTGGCTGATGATCGATTCGCGCACCTTCTCGGGTACGGCCATGACCATCTCGGTCGCGATGTAGCCGGGGCAGACGGCGTTGGCGGTGATGCCCGCGCGGGCGCCTTCCTGGGCCAGCGATTTGACGATGCCGAGGTCGCCTGCCTTGGTCGCGGCATAGTTCACCTGGGCAAACTGTCCCTTCTGACCGTTGATCGAGGAGATCACGATGACGCGGCCGAACTTGCGTTCGCGCATGCCGGGCCAGACCGGGTGCACGGTGTTGAACACGCCGGTCAGGTTGGTGTCGATCACCTCCTGCCACTGCTGCGGGGTCATCTTGTGGAATGGCGCGTCGCGGGTGATGCCGGCATTGGCCACCACGATGTCGATCGGGCCAAGCTCTTCCTCGACCTTGGCGATGCCTGCCGCGCTTTCCTCGTAGCTGCCGACATTCCACTTGTAGGTCTTGATGCCGGTTTCCTCGGTGAATTTCGCCGCGGCTTCGTCATTGCCGGCATAGGTGGCTGCAACGGTGCAGCCTTGCGCCTTCAGCGCCTCGGAAATAGCTGCGCCGATGCCGCGGGAGCCGCCGGTGACGAGTGCAGTTCGTGCCATTCAAAAGTCCTCCAGTTAGTCTTCGAGTGGTAATCTTATTGTAAACTCAGGCCCAATCTAGCAACAATATTTCGCGTAGGAAATTCTGCACTGCCGCATAAAATTGTCGCACCCTCGGGCCTTCAGACTCAGATAACGTGCGAATGTAAAAGAAAAAGGGCGCCCCAAAGGGGCGCCCCGCGTATCAGCAAAAACGCGCCACTTACGGGCGCTCCACGCACATGGCGACGCCCATGCCGCCGCCGATGCACAGGGTGGCCAGACCCTTCTTGGCGCCGCGGCGCTTCATCTCGAACAAGAGCGTGTTCAGCACCCGGCAGCCGGACGCGCCGATCGGGTGGCCGATGGCGATGGCGCCGCCGTTCACGTTCACGATGGCCGGATCCCAGCCCATGTCCTTGTTCACCGCGCAGGCCTGGGCGGCAAAGGCTTCGTTGGCTTCGACCAGGTCGAGGTCGTCCACCGACCAGCCGGCCTTCTCCAGCGCCTTGCGCGAGGCATAGACCGGACCGACACCCATGATCGACGGGTCGAGACCCGCGGTGGCATAGGAGGCGATGCGGGCCAGCGGCTCGATGCCGCGGCGTTCGGCTTCGTCGGCGCTCATCAGCAGGGTGGCGGCGGCGCCGTCGTTCAGGCCCGAGGCATTGGCCGCGGTGACGCTGCCGTCCTTGGTGAAGGCGGGGCGCAGCTTCTGCATCGCTTCGAGGGTGGCGCCGTGACGGATGTATTCGTCCTGGTCGACCACGATGTCGCCCTTGCGGTGCTTGACGGTGAAGGGGGTGATCTCATCGGCGAACTTGCCGGCCTTCTGCGCCGCTTCCGCCTTGTTCTGCGAGGCCACGGCGAATTCATCCTGCATGTCGCGGGAGATCTGCCACTGCTCGGCCACGTTTTCGGCGGTCTGGCCCATGTGATAGCCGTTAAAGGCGTCCCACAGACCATCGCGGATCATCGTGTCGATGTATTTCATGTCGCCCATCTTGTGACCGGCACGCAGATGCGCGGCATGGGGCGACAGGGTCATGTTTTCCTGGCCGCCGGCGGTGACGATGGAGGCATCACCCAGCTGGATGTGCTGGGCCCCCAGCGCCACGGCACGCAGGCCCGAGCCGCAGACCTGGTTGATGCCCCAGGCGGCACTTTCCTTGGGGAGACCGGCGTTGATATGCGCCTGGCGCGCCGGGTTCTGGCCCTGTGCGGCGGTCAGCACCTGGCCCAGGATGGTTTCCGACACCTCGGATTTGTCGACGCCGGCGCGCTCTACCACGGCTTCCAGTACCGCGGCCCCCAGGTCGTGGGCGGGGGTGTTGGCGAATGCGCCGCCGAAGGAGCCGACAGCGGTGCGCGCGGCAGATGCGATTACAACATTGGTCATTGGTTTTGATCCTCAGCCATCAATTCAGGTCTCAGGGAGGGGGGAGCTGCGCCGGGCGTTCACGGTCATGTGCGCAACAGTCTTTTCGTCTCCTCCAGGAACCGGCTTAATCTATTGCTGCACGTGCAGCAATTGACAGGGTGTCCCAGGGGCAGGCGCCGAGTCAACCGTCAGCACAGGTCGATGCAGCAGGATTCTGCGGAGTTTTCGAAAAAGTCTGTCTTGACGCTGCAATGCAGCAAGCGCCGCCGCGCGGGCTGTCGGGACCGGGATCGCCCCGGCCGACGTCGCGCGCGGCGGGCACGAAGAAATCAGCCGGCCTGTTGGCGGTGCTTCATGTCGTCGATCCAGGAGGGCGACACGGAGGGGGCGCCGAACAGGTAGCCTTGCAGGCAGTCGACGCCGTTGGAAACCAGGAACTCCGCATCGGCCTGGGTCTCCACCGATTCCGCGACGCAGAACATGTCGAACTGCTTGGCGATGCCGACCAGCGCGCGGACCACGGCCTGATTGTCGTGATTGGCGTGCACGCCGCGCACGAACTGGCCGTCGATCTTGACCGCGTCAAAGAAGAACTGGCGGAAATGGCCGATGGCGGTGGTGCTGGCGCCAAAATTATCCAGGGCGAAGGCAATGCCATGCGGCTGCATCCGGCCCATGAAATCGGTGACCAGTTCCGGCGCGGCCATGGCCGAGGCCTCGCTGATTTCCAGCAGCAGCCGTTCACCGAGGGTCTCGTCGCGTTTCAGGAAACGTTCCAGTACCCGCGTCCAGCGCTGGTAGCCGATGGAGCGCGCCGACATGTTGACCGACAGACGGATCTGGGGAAATTGTTCCAGCGCGCGCAGGCCGTGTTGCAGCGCAAGGCAATCCAGCTCGCGGCCCAGTTCCTTGTCCTCGACCACATGCATGAATTCGCGGGCCGGGATGACCCGGCCGGTGGCGTCCAGCACCCGGATGTAGCCCTCGTAGAAGGCCACCCCATGCGGCTCCAGCGCCTGCATGATCGGCTGATAGGCCAGCACCGTCTGGTCGTGCTTGATCGCCTCGGCCACCATGTCGAGCGTGGACTGATCGCGCCCCGCGACAGCGGCGCTGAGCGGGTTTTCCGCCCCTTCGGGCAAAACGGCCTTGCCGTGTTTCTTTCTCATTCTGCTGCGGCCCCATTCCGGCAAAGGTGTAACACAGTATGATGCTTGCCGCAGCATCGGGCAAAAGGGTTGATGAGGGATTAAAGATCGCATTTGAATGAACCGGATGCCGCGCCCCCCAGGACCCGTTTCGGGCCGCTGCGGGGCTGAGGCGACGTCCGGTCCGGGCGCTGGCTCAGACCGCCACTGCCATGTGCTGCGGTGGCGACAGCAGCTGCATCCGCACCACCCGTTCGACAAAGGGCACCAACCCTTCCGAGCCCGAGGCGCGGTCCTTGAGGTGAATGCAGACATCGGGCCGGAGCGCGGCGATGATGCCAATCAGGTCGCCGCGGATGCGGTCATCCAGCCCCGCGCCCATGATGACGCAGGCGATGCGCGGCTCGCTCTCGAGCTGGCGCACCACCTCGGGCTGGTCATGCGCGCCCAGCCAGTGAATCGGCAGATGGTCCAGCTGTCTGGCCACATCGCCGATCACATGTGGCAACTTGCCGATCAGTAACACGACAGGTTTCATATCTCGTTCTCCCATTCGCGCCGCACAGCGGCGGCCTCCATGGAATAGAGATAGTGCAGTTGCCCGCCGGGTCAGGGCACAGCCCGGCTATCGTCCATCAGGCAGGGAAGGCGGGCCAGGGGCAGAACCCTAGCTGTCGATCATCGCCCGGATGATCGCCTTGGCGCTCTCCGAGTTCCATTCGGCATCGCCCAGCAGCCGGGCAACCTCCTGCCCGTCACGGTCCAGCAGGACGGTGATCGGCAGGCCGATCACCGCCATCTCGCGGGCCAGCGCCTGTTTCGGATCCTGATGGCGGGGCAGGTTGTCGATGCCGGTTTCATCAAAGAATTTCTGGATCCCCACCGGCGAGTTGCGGCCCGTGGCGATGGTCAGAACCTCGAAATCCTCGCCGCCGAACTCCGCCTGCAGTTCCGCCAGCTGCGGCATTTCCTTGCGGCAGGGCGCGCACCATGTGGCCCAGAAGTTCACCAGCACCACCTTGCCGCGGTAGTCCTCGAGGCTGGTCATCCCGGCCTCATCCGCGAGGTGGAAGGCGGTGGCCGAGACCGGCTTTGGCTCGGCGTGCACCACAAGTTTCTTCATGGAACCGTCGCGCAGCGCCTCCAGCTGCGCCGGCTCGGCGGCAAAGGCCGCATTTGCACCCAAGGCAAGGGCCATATAAAGGGAAAGCTGACGAAACAGACGCATATTATCTCCGGGGTTCCACACCATGACAGATCAATCCTCGAACCAGATGTGGGGCGGCCGCTTTGCCGCTGGCCCGGACGCGATCATGGAGGCGATCAACGCCTCGATCGGGTTCGACAAGCGGATGGCGGCGCAGGACATTGCCGGCTCCAGGGCCCATGCGGCGATGCTCGCCGCCACAGGTGTCATTACGGATAATGATGCCGAGGCCATTCGGGAAGGGCTGCTCACCGTTTTGTCAGAGATCGAGGGCGGAACTTTCCAGTTTTCCACCGCGCTGGAAGACATCCACATGAACGTGGAGGCCCGCCTGAAAGAGATCATCGGCGAGCCTGCGGGTCGTCTGCACACTGGCCGCAGCCGCAATGACCAGGTGGCGACCGATTTCAAACTCTGGGTGCGTGACCAGCTGGACGCGGCGGAATCGGGCCTGCTGGCGCTGATCCGCGCGCTTCTGTCGCAGGCCGAGGCGGGGGCCGATTGGGTGATGCCGGGCTTTACCCACCTGCAGACCGCGCAGCCGGTGACCTGGGGCCACCACATGATGGCCTATGTCGAGATGTTTGGCCGCGATCTGTCCCGTGTGCGCGATGCCCGCGTCCGGATGAACGAATCACCCCTCGGCTCGGCGGCATTGGCTGGCACCTCCTTCCCGATCGACCGGGAGATGACCGCAAGCGCGCTGGGCTTTGACCGGCCGACCGCCAACTCGCTCGATGCGGTGTCTGACCGCGACTTCGCGCTGGAGTTCCTGTCGGTGGCGTCGATCTGCGCCATGCACCTCAGCCGCTTTGCCGAAGAGCTGGTGATCTGGTCCTCGGCGCAGTTCCGGTTTGTCACCCTGTCGGACCGCTTCTCCACCGGCTCCTCGATCATGCCGCAGAAGAAGAACCCGGACGCCGCCGAGCTGATCCGCGCCAAGGTGGGCCGGATCTTCGGCGCCAACACCGCGCTGATGATGGTGATGAAGGGGCTGCCCTTGGCCTATTCCAAGGACATGCAGGAAGACAAGGAACAGGTGTTCGATGCGGCTGACAACTGGATGCTGGCGCTGGCGGCGATGGAAGGCATGGTCAAGGACATGAGCGCCAACCGCGAGGCGCTGGCGGCGGCGGCGGGCTCCGGCTTCTCCACCGCCACCGATCTTGCCGACTGGCTGGTGCGGGTGCTCAAGGTGCCGTTCCGCGACGCCCACCATGTCACCGGAACGCTGGTTGCCATGGCGGAAAGCCGCGGGTGCGATTTGCCGGATCTGAGCCTGGAGGATATGCAGGGCGTACACGACGGCATTACCGAAGATGTCTTCTCGGTGCTCGGGGTCGAAAATTCGGTCAACTCGCGCATGTCTTACGGTGGCACCGCCCCGGCGCAGGTGCGCGCGCAGGTGGCCCGGTGGAAAGAGATGCTGGAGGGCTGAGGCCCGGCCACCCGCGCAGCTGCAAGGAGGCAGAACATGCGAAACAGGATTATTGCGGTGCTGGGGCTGGCGATGCTGTGTGCCTGCGGTGTCGATGGCGAACCGGTGCAGCCGTCGCTGAACGCCGGGGTCGGTATCGGCAGTGGCGGTGTTCATGTCGGCGGCGCGGTTGGTCTCAGCAAAGGTCCGCTGCACGTGGCCCTTGGGTTCTGAGCACACGCCCCCTTGACCGGCGGCGTATCACGCCCCACCTCCAAAACCGTCCGGGCCGATGTCCGGACGGTTTTTTGTTGGAGACGTCGCGATGAAATCTGCACTTTTGGCGCTGGCACTGGCCGCAACCACGATGATGACCGCCTGTGATACCGGCGCCTCCGGAGACCGCGCCGCGGCGTCGCAGAAGCCCGCTCCCACCAGCGGGGTGTCGGTTTCGGGGTATGCGCGGATAGGGGTCTCGCACAGCTTCTGAACCGGTCCGCCGAGGGGCGCCGGATCAGCGAGGACGCAGTCGATGTGGTCGGCTCGATCCGTTGCGGAAATCCTGGGAAAGCGCGCAACGGTTGGGAGTGGCGGCGCCGCCACGAGGGCGGAGGCGGGACGGGCGTATCCGCCCGCACGCTGAACGTTGTCTCTGCGTGCCCCTGCCACGGGGCCCTGTTCCAAGCGGCCGGGGGTGTCAGCCCCGGCACATGATCGCGATCCGGGACACAATGCCACAACTGCTTTTAACATCGCGTGAGAGGGGCGTGCGCTGCCGCCGCAACGGTGCGCCTGATGATAGCCCCGCGCAGTGAGTATTTGGTGAAAGATGAAGCGCGCGGCGGCGTTATCATCTTTCCTTAAATACTCAAAAAGCCAACGCGTGCCGCAGGCGTCGGCGCGGCGGGTGGCGCGGGAATTCAATTGATCCGCCAACCCGTTTTGCCCTAAACGCGGGGCATGGACCATTTTCTCTACCGCGACGGCGCGCTTTACGCCGAAGACGTTCCCATCTCCGAGATCGCCGCGGCGGTGGGCACTCCGTTCTATGTCTATTCCACGGCAACCCTGTTGCGCCATTTCCGCCTGTTCGACGAGGCGCTGGAAGGCACCGACCACCTGGTCTGCTATGCGATGAAGGCGGCCTCCAACCAGGCTATCCTGAAGACGCTGGCGCAGGCGGGCGCGGGCATGGACGTGGTGAGCCAGGGCGAATACCTGCGGGCCAAGGCCGCGGGCGTGCCGGGCGACAGGATCGTGTTTTCCGGCGTCGGCAAGACGGCAAAGGAGATCCGCGTCGCGCTGGGTGGCGGCATCCGCCAGTTCAACGTCGAGTCTGAGCCGGAAATGGAAGTGATCAACGCGGTGGCGCAGGAGCTGGGCGTGGTGGCACCGATCACCATCCGGGTGAACCCGGATGTCGACGCCAAGACCCATGCCAAGATCGCCACCGGCAAATCCGAGAACAAGTTCGGCATCCCGATTGCCCGCGCCCGCGAGGTCTATGCCCGCGCCGCCGCCCTGCCGGGGCTGGACGTGGTGGGGATCGATGTCCACATCGGCTCGCAGCTGACCGAGCTGGAGCCGTTCCGGCTGGCCTATCAGAAGGTCGCCGAGTTGACCGAAACCCTGCGCGCCGATGGCCACGACATCCGCCGTCTGGACCTGGGCGGCGGCCTTGGCATTCCTTACGAGCGCTCCAACACCGCGCCGCCGCTGCCGGTGGAATACGGGCAGATGGTCAAGGAAACGCTGGGCCACCTTGGTTGCGAGCTGGAGATCGAGCCGGGGCGGCTGATTGCCGGCAACGCGGGGCTGCTGGTCTCCAAGGTGATCTACGTGAAATCCGGCGAGGGCCGCGACTTCCTGATCATCGATGGCGCCATGAACGACCTGATCCGTCCGGCGATGTATGAAGCCCATCACGACATCGTGCCAGTGCAGGAAGCGGCGGCGGGTGTCGAGCAGCAGCCCTATGACATCGTCGGCCCGGTCTGCGAGACAGGCGACACCTTTGCCAAGCAGCGCAACATGCCGCCGCTGGCGGCGGGCGATCTGGTCGCCTTTCGCAGCGCCGGCGCCTATGGCGCGGTGATGGCCAGCGAGTACAACTCGCGCCCGCTAATCCCCGAAGTGCTGGTGCATGAAGATCAATTCGCGGTTATTCGCGCGCGTCCCACCTTTGACGAAATGATAAACCGCGATACCATCCCCCAGTGGCTCTGAGCCCGGTCCGCTGTGGCCGGGCCTGAACTGGCGCGACCCTGCGCGGGCCACCTGCAGATGAGGCCCGCATGCCAAGTGACCGTCACGGCAACCAGACCCGCAACAGCCCGCCGCAACCGGAGCTGAGCCACCTGCGCTGGCCGCTGCGGCTGACGCAGGCGGGGATGGTGGCGGAGCGGGGCTTGCGTGCCTTCTGGCCGCTGGCATCGGTGCTGATGGTGGTGCTGGCGGCGCTGATGCTGGGGTTACACCAGTGGTTCGCGGCGGAGCTGGTCTGGGGCGCGGCAGCAGTGGCGCTGCTGGCTGGCGCTGTCGCCCTGGGCTGGGGATTGTGGCGGTTTCGCTGGCCCGGTCGCAAGGCTGCGCTGGCGAGACTGGATGAAACCCTGCCGGGGCGGCCGGTTTCGGCGCTGCTGGACCGGCAGGCAAGTGGTGCCGATGACGCGGCCTCGGCGGCGCTGTGGCAGGCGCACCAGCGGCGCATGGCCCAAGCAACGCGCGCCGCGCGTCCCGCCAAGCCGGATCTTAACATTGCTGCCGCTGACCCCTATGCCTTGCGCTACATGGCGGCATTGATGCTGGTGGTGGCGCTTCTGTTCGGCTCTGTCTGGCAGGTGGCGACGGTGCGGGATCTGGGCCTCGGTCGCAGCGCCGGGTTGACTGGTCCTGCCTGGGAAGGCTGGGCCGAGCCACCGGCGTACACCCGGTTGCCGGTTCTTTACCTGAACGATCAGGCCGCAGGCGTGCTGGCGCTGCCGCAGGGCAGTCGCCTGACGCTGCGCTTCTATGGGGAAAACGGGGCGTTGACGCTGGTCGAGGACGTCTCGGGCGGCTCGGATGGCGGGCAGGGGACGGTGGTGGATGGCACCGCGCCGACCTTCACCGTGTCCCGCAGCGGGTCCGTGGAAATCGACGGTCCGGGCGGGCGCAGTTGGCAGGTCGAGATGATCCCGGATCAGCCGCCGCGTATCGCGGCGGCAGGGCAGCCGCAGCTGGCGGAGGACGGGGTGACCACCTTGGCTTTCTCGGCGCGGGACGATTACGGCGTGGCAGCGGGCCAAGCGCGGATTACCCTGGACCTGGCCGCGGTGGAGCGGAGCCACGGGCTGGCCATCGACCCCGACCCGCGTGCGCCACTGGTGCTGGATCTGCCCTTACCGATCACCGGCTCGCGGCAGGCATTCACCGAGCAGCTGGTCGAGGATTTTGCCCGACACCCCTGGGCCAACCTGCCGGTGGTGTTCACCTTTTCCGTCGTCGATGAAGCTGGCCAATCCGCGGCGGCGGCAGGTTTCGGTGCGCCGCTGGTGACGCGGCGCTTCTTTGATCCGCTGGCGGCGGCGGTGGCCGAGCAGCGCCGCGACCTGTTGTGGGCGCGCGCCAATGCGCCGCGGGTGGCGCAGGTGCTGCGCACGCTGTCGCACCGGCCCGAAGGGGTCTTTCGCGACTATGGGGATTATCTGCGGCTGCGCACGATCCTGCGGCGGCTGGAGGCCCATACGGTGCAGGGCAGCATAGCGGAGGAGCGGCAGGAGGAAATCGCGGCGGCGCTGTGGGATCTGGCGATCCAGCTGGAAGAGGGCGACGTGGGCGATGCGCTGGAACGGATGCGCCGCGCCCAGGAGCAGCTGAGCCAGGCGATGCGCGATGGCGCCAGCGAGCAGGAAATCGCCCGCCTGATGCAGGAGTTGCGCGAGGCCACCCAGGACTATCTGCGTCAGCTCAGCCGTCAGGCCGAGGCCGAGGGTGAGATGGGCGCGCCGGGTGGCAATCCCCAGGACATGATGACGCTCAGCCAGGATGACCTGCAGGCGATGATGGACCGCATTCAGGAGCTGATGGAGCAGGGCCGCATGGCCGAGGCGGAACAAGCGCTGCGCGAGTTCCAGCAAATGATGGAAAACATGCGCATGACCCGCTCGCAGCAGGGGCAGGGCGGCGGCAACGAAGGCCGCGAGGCGATGGAGGGGCTGGGCGAAACCCTGCGGGAGCAGCAGGGGTTGTCGGACCAGGCCTTCCGCGATCTGCAGGAACAGTTCAACCCCGGTGCCCGCAGCGGCGAAAGCCAGGGCAACGAGGGCCGCGACGGCGGCCTGGGACGTGGCCAGCAGCATCAGGGTGGCCAGGGGGGGCAGGGCGCCGACAGCGGTCGTGACGGGCAGGGCAGCGATGGCCGCAGCGGTCGCAGCGGCGAGGGCGGCTCACTTGCGGACCGCCAACAGGCGCTGCGCCAGCAGCTGCAGCGTCAGCGCGACGGGCTGCCTTACCTGGGCGGCGAGGCTGGCGAGGCCGCGCGCGAGGCGCTGGATCGGGCCGGACGGGCCATGGAGGGCGCCGAACAGGCGCTGCGGGACGGCGACCGGGCCGAGGCGATCGACCGCCAGTCCGAGGCGATGGAAGCCTTGCGGGAAGGGATGCGCAGCATGGGCGAAGCGCTCGCCGAGCAGCAGCAGAATGGCCAGCCCAACGGCCAGGGGCAGCCCTCGGCAACAGCCGAAGGCGGGCGCCTCGACCCGCTGGGGCGCAGCAACGGCGGCATTGATGATGGCGGCAAGGTTGGCGAGGGGCAGGCCTATCGCCGCGCCTGGGATCTGTTGGAGGACATCCGCCGCCGGGCCGGAGAGCGCGAGCGCAGCGAGCGGGAGCGCAGCTACCTGCAAAGGTTGCTGGACCGCTTCTGATAGCGGGGCCGCCGGGGTCGCTAGGGACGCAGAAACCGACTTGGAGAGCGCATCGAGCCGGGCAACCCGCGGACTTGCGAGCGCGACTACAGGCGATGGCCAGCAAAGGTGACGGAGGGGCGGCGCGCTTGGGCAGAAAACGCGGGCGGCTTTTTTCTGTGCCGCGTTACTGCGTGGTCATGCCCCGCACCTGGGTATCCAGCCACAGCCGCGCCTGATCGACCCAGGCGACATAGCTGTCGAGCGCCGGTTCCACCTGCGGCAGCGTGTCCGAGATCACCGTGGCCTTGTCATAGACCAGCACCAGCAGCAATCCGGCCACCACCGACAGGGTGAAACCGCGGGCAAAATCGCTCCGCCGCCGCGGCGCGGGCGGGTGCGGATCAGATTGTGATGCCGACGGCGCGGTTCCGGCGCCGCTGGCGCGCAGGGTGGAGTTGATTTCCTCGATATCGGGCAGCAGTTCGCGGCGCTTGCCGGTTTCGGCAGCCGCGGCCAGCCGCGGATCCTCGCCGCGCAACCGGGCCATGCGGTCGCGGGCCTCGCGCCCGCGTTGCGCGTCCTCGGTTTCGGTGGCGCGTGCCGGGCGGCGGGGTTCCTGCAGGCCGAGGTCGGGCTGGCTTTCGAGGCTTTCGGCTTCCTTGGCCCGCAGGGCGGCTTCGCGCTCGGCCTCCTCGCGCAGGATTTCGGACAGGGCCGGGTCCAGGCTGCGGCTGCGCACCGGCGGGGTCTCGTCGGGCTGCATGGGCGCGGTGTCCTCGGCCTCCTCTTCCACCTCTTGCGGCGCGCCGGGCTCAGCCGGGTCCGGCCGGGACGTCGGCTCGTCACTGGCCTCGGGCTCTTCGGTGGGCGCCGAGGTGGCGGTGGGGGACTCCGGTGCGGCGGCCGGTTTCGGCGCTGGCTCTGGCTCAGGCGTGGAGGGCGCTGCCTGCGACGGCTGCTTTGCGGTGGCCGGGGCAGTGTGTTCCGCATCGGTCTCCTGCGGTGCAGCGGCGCTGTCGGCGTCTGTGGTCGTCGGCTCCGCGGCCCGCGCGGCCGCGGCCTGGAACCAGGTTTCACCGCAGTTCGAACATTGCACATCGCGCCCTTCGGCCGGGATCACCTCCTCCGGGACTTCGTACTGGGCTGCGCAATTCGGGCAGGTCAGGCGCATCATGCTCTCCTCGGCACCATCCCGCCAGCCGCGGTTGCAACTGCGGGCGGCGGGTTGTTTTTCAAGGGATTATATGTGCACCCGTGCGCCGGTGAAAGGGTCAATCACGGGGGCTGGCCCGGCCTGCGCCGCGCGGCGGTATCCGCGCAACAGAGCCCCCATTGAAACTACGTGCCCCTTGGGGCAAAACAGCCGGGTCCCGAACGCGGGACGTAACCAGGGGGCAGCCGTGATCGAGCTGGAGAACGTAGGCTACAACTACGGCGGCGGAGAGCTGCTGAATGCCGTGTCGGTGCAGCTGGCGCCGGGGTCGTTCCATTTCCTGACCGGCCCGTCCGGCGCGGGCAAGACCACGCTTCTGAAACTGTGCTACGGCGCGCTGACCCCGACCGCGGGGCGGGTGCGGGCCTTCAACATGGACGTGCAGGGACTGGACCGCGACCAGATGGCCTATCTGCGCCGCCGGGTTGGGGTGGTGCATCAGGATTGCCGCTTTCTGGACCATTTGCCGGTGATCGAGAACATCGCCCTGCCGCTGCTGGTTTCGGGCCGCGAGTTAAGCCATGAGGAGGCGAACCTGCGGGAGCTTTTGAACTGGGTCGGGCTCAGCGAGCGCGCCCATGCGCTGCCGCCGGAGCTGTCGGGCGGTGAACGCCAGCGGGCGGCGCTGGCGCGTTCGGTGATCCTGTCGCCGGATGTGATCATTGCCGATGAACCCACCGGCAACGTCGATTGGGAAATGTCGCAGCGGCTGCTGCAGCTGTTGGTGGAGCTGAACCGGATGGGCAAGACGATCCTGGTGGCCACCCATGACCTGTCGCTGATCCGTGCCGCCAAGAACCAGGTGCAGGCGCGGGTGCTGCGGATTTCCAACCGGCAGTTGCAGCTGGCGGGGGCGGACCTATGACCGAGGGCAAGCTGCGCAAGCTGGTGCTGGGCGATACCCAGGCCAACCGGGTGGTGCCGCCCAGCGGATTTACCGCCCATCTGACCCTGTTCGTATCCGGCGCCATGGCGTTTCTGGCGGTGTTTGCGCTGGCGCTGTCGATGGCCTCGGGACGGCTGGCGGACCAATGGGCCGAAGAGCTGGCCCGCGCCGCCACCCTGCGCATCAATGCACCGGCAGAGCAGCGCGTGGCCCAGACCGAGGCGGCGCTGGAGATCCTGCGCCAGACGCCGGGGGTGGCCACCGCCCGTGCCCTGTCCGGCGAGGAGCAGGCGGCCTTGCTGGCGCCCTGGTTCGGCGCGACCCTGCCCGCGGGCAGCCTGCCGCTGCCGCAGCTGATCGAGGTGACGGCGGATGGCAACGGCTATGACGCCACCGGGCTGCGGCTGCGCCTGCAGGCCGAGGTGCCCGGCGCGGTGCTGGACGACCACACCCGCTGGCGCGAGCCGCTGGTGGACGCGGCGCGCTCGCTGCGCCGTCTCGCCTGGGTGTCGATTCTTCTGATCGGCGGCGCCACCGCCGCGATGATCACGCTGGCCGCAAATGCGGCGCTGGCGGCCAACGCCCAGGTGATCGAGGTTCTGCGGCTGGTCGGCGCGCTCGACAGCTATATCGCCCAGGCCTTCATCCGGCGGTTCACCCTGCGCGCGCTGAGCGGCGCGGCCGTGGGCGTGCTGCTGGGGATGATCGGGGTCTGGCTGATGCCGGAAGCCTCGGATGAGGGCGGCTTCCTCACCGGTCTGGGGTTCCAGGGCTGGGGCTGGCTGGTGCCGCTGGCGATCCCGCCACTCGGCGCGCTGGTCGCCTTTGCCGCAACCACCCGCGCGGCCACCAAACGTCTGGGGGAACTTACGTGAAATTTGCGATCCAATGGCTGCGTTCGGCGGTCTTTACCGTGCAGATGTACCTGATGATGCTGCTGATGGGCATCCTGTTTGCGCCCTGGGCGGCGGTGTCGCGCAAGGGCGCGCGGATGGCCTGCAAAAGCTATGCGCGCTGGGTGCTGTGGACCGCCACCTGGATGGTCGGCATCCGCTCCGAGGTGCGCGGAGAGGTGCCGCAGGGCGAGGTGATCGTTGCCGCCAAACATCAGAGCTTTCTGGATATCCTGATCATTTTCAACGCGCTGCCCTCGGCCCGCTTCATCATGAAGCGCGAGCTGATGTGGACGCCGGTGATCGGCGTCTATGCCAAGCGGCTGGGCTGCGTGCCGGTGAACCGCGGCAAGCGTGGTGCCGCCATCACCAAGATGGTGCGCGATGTCGCGGCCGAGAACCGCGAGCCGGGGCAGCTGGTGATCTACCCGCAGGGCACCCGCGTCGCGCCGGGGGCGCAGAAACCCTATAAGATCGGCACCGCGGTGCTGTACGAGGGGTTGAACCAGCCCTGCGTACCGGTGGCGACGAATGTCGGCGTGTTCTGGCCGCGCACCGGGATCTACCGCAAGCCGGGACTGGCGGTGGTGGAGTTCCTCGAGCCGATCCAGCCCGGCGTCGCGCGGGCGGATTTCATGACGCGACTGGAGCATGAGGTGGAACGGCGTTCGGATGCGTTGATGGCCGCAGCGGGGTTCGAGGGACCACATGAATTATCTCAGCAGCATTGACGAGCTGGAGGCGCTTTACGGGACACCGGGAGCGCCTTCTTTACGTAAGGTGGCCCGGCAGATGACGCCGCTCTACCGCAAGTGGATCATGGCGTCGAAACTCTGCGTGCTGTCCACGGTTGGCCCCGAGGGCAGCGACGGCAGCCCGCGCGGCGATGACGGGCCGGTGGTGGCCGAGCTTGACCCCGCCACCCTGGCGCTGCCGGACTGGCGCGGCAACAACCGGCTGGACAGTTTGCGCAACATCGTGCGGGACGGGCGGGTGTCGCTGATGTTCCTGGTGCCGGGATCGAACAACGTGGTGCGGGTCATCGGCATGGCGCGGCTGACCGCTGATGCGGACCTGCGGGCGCGGTTCGAGAAGAACGGCAAGCTGCCCGCCACGGTGATCGTCATCAAGATCGGCGAGATCTACAGCCAATGCGCCCGCGCCCTGATGCGGGCGGGCACCTGGAGCGGTCAGGACGAGAGCGCCGGGCTGCCCACGATGGGCGATATCCTGGCCGAGCAGACCGCGGGCGAAGAGGGCGGTGCCGCCTATGATGCGGGTTGGGACGCCCGCGCGGCCAAGACCATGTGGTAGCGCGCCTGCGGCGGCGTGGCCAATAGAGCCGTTTCGGGAGTTGTCCAGCGGACGCGTACAGATGGACTCAGATCGCAGCGGTAACTTGCTGCCTATTGGCGGTTTGAGCGAGGGAGCGTGAGGCTCACGTGGCTACCTGAGGCATCTCCCCATTCCGGAAACATGTAAACGGATACGCCCCAGCGCTGAGGCGAGGCCACCTTCCCAGTCATCCATGCCCGAAACAGAACATCGTCGCCCATGGTTGCCTTTGGGTCAAAGGCCAGTTCCGGGAAAGCCACGGCCACAACCTGCTCGATGTCCGCGGCCAGCACGTCGCCTTCGGCTTTTGTGAGCGCATTCGGCGCATTTGTCGAAATGGAGCAGGTGTGTTCATCCAGAAGGAGGTAGCTTGCCGAAACAGGATCCGTCCATCGCCGCTCCCGTGGCAACAGGTCAGTCCTGACCAGCCCCAGCCCTTCTGGTGGCGCACTGAGCTGACCGCGCGAAAATGGCACACAAATTTCTGTGAAAAGCTGGACAGTGCGTTCAGGGCGGCTGGGTTCGTGCTTCAGAATACGGCCAAGCATCAAACCTGCTGCGAGACCGGCTGCACATACCGTGAGCAATATTCTGAGTTTCAATCGCTGGTCCTGCCAAAGACCCGGCCCCGCATTGGGGCCGGGCAGTTTCGATCAGCTGTGGATCGGGCCGTCGCCGCAGGCCAGTGCGGCTTCGCGCACGGCTTCGGAATAGGTCGGATGCGCGTGGCAGGTCAGTGCCACGTCCTCGGCGGAGGCACCGAATTCCATCGCAACGCACAGCTCGTGGATCATGTCGCCGGCCGCCGGGCCGATGATGGCGGCACCCAGGATGCGGTCGGTTTCGGCGTCGGTGATGATCTTGACGAAACCGCCCTCGGCCTGGCCCACGGCCTTGGCGCGGGCGTTGCCCATGAACATGAACTTGCCGACCTTGACCTTCTTGCCCTCGGCCTTCAGCGCGTCCTCGGTCTGGCCGACGGTGGCCACCTCGGGCGTGGTGTAGACGACGCCGGGGATGACGCTGTAGTTCACGTGACCGTGCTTGCCCGCGATGACCTCGGCCACCGCCATGCCCTCATCCTCGGCCTTGTGGGCGAGCATCGGGCCTTCGATCACGTCGCCGATGGCGTAGATGCCCTTGACGTTGGTGGACCAGCGGTCGTCGGTGGCGATCTGGCCGCGTTCGGTCATCTTGACGCCAAGCGCGTCCAGACCCAGACCCTCGGAATAGGGCTTGCGGCCGGTGGCGACCAGCACCACGTCGGCGTCCAGCACCACCTCGTCGCCGCCCTTCTTGGGCTGGTACTTGACCTTGGCCTTGGTCTTGGAGGTTTCCACCGACTGCACGGCGGCGCCCATCACGAAGTTCAGGCCCTGCTTTTCCAGGATCCGCTTGAAGCTGCGCTGCACGTCCTTGTCCATGCCGGGGCAGACCGCGTCCATGTATTCGATCACGGTCACCTCGGAGCCGAGGCGGGCATAGACCGAGCCCAGCTCGAGCCCGATCACGCCGGCGCCGATCACGGCCAGTTTCTTCGGGATCTTCGGCAGCTCCAGCGCGCCGGTGGAGGAGACCACGATCTTCTCGTCGATCTCGACGCCGGGAATGGAGGCAGGCACCGAGCCAGAGGCGATCACGATGTTCTTGGCCTCATGCACATCGTCGCCGACCTTAACCTTGCCGGCCTCGGGGATGGAGGCCCAGCCCTTGATCCAGTCGATCTTGTTCTTCTTCATCAGGAACTCGACACCGCCGGTGTTCTGGCCGATGACCTCGTCCTTGTAGGCCTTCATCTGGTCCCAGTCGACCGAAGGGCTTTTGCCCTTGAGGCCCATATGGGCGAAGTTGTGCTCTGCCTCGTGCAGCAGGTGGGTCGAGTGCAACAGCGCCTTGGAGGGGATGCAGCCCACGTTCAGGCAGGTGCCGCCGAGGGTTTCGCGGCCTTCCACGATGGCGGTTTTCAGGCCCAGCTGGGCGCAGCGGATGGCGCAGACATAGCCGCCGGGGCCAGCGCCGATTACGATCACGTCATAGGATGCCATGTGTCATGTGCTCCTTTAGGGTTGAGCGGGGAGGGGGCGCTGCCCCCGGCCCTTGCGGGCCTCCCCCGGAGTGTATGGGCAAAGGTGAAGGGTCAAGTGAGACAGGCGGCCAGCATGGCCGCGGTTGCGAGGTAGCCGGCCAGCCAGATCAGGCTGCGCCAGGGCGTCCAGCCAAAGGCATAGGCGGGAATGTAGAGCACCCGCGCACCGAGGTAGAGCCAGGCGCAGGCGGCGGTGAGGGGCGAGGATTTCTGCGCCAGCGTGACCACCACGCAGGCGATGGTGAACAGGATCAGCCCCTCGAAATGGTTGTTCATCGCCCGCCACAGCCGCGCGGTGCGGCGCGAGACCTGGTCCTGCAGATCGCCGCCCAGCCGGTCGCGGTCGCGGGGGCCGAGGGTCTGGCCCGGCTTCAGCTCGAGATTGGCCGGGACCGCCATGAGGGCGATCTGGAAGACCTGCAGGAGCGCGGCGAGGGTGAGGGCGGTGAGTTCGGGGGTCATGGGGATGTAATTGACGCTGCCGGGTTCAAGTTGCAGGCGCTTATCTCAACGCGGTGTTCAATGTAGAAACAGTTCTGCGCAACGCGAGTTGCGGCCGATCTGGCGCAAAGACTGCTGAGTAAATCCATCGGCAGATTTCCTTGTCCCGCCCGGCATAGCCGGGCAGCGCCCGACCCTCCCCACGGGAGGGCGCTTTCGCACCCACCCAGGGTCGGGCGCTGCTCTCTGTCGATTACAGATCCATCAGCAGGCGGCGCGGATCTTCCAGCGCTTCCTTGACGCGGACCAGGAAGGTCACGGCGCCCTTGCCGTCGACGATGCGGTGGTCGTAGCTCAGCGCCAGGTACATCATCGGGCGGATTTCCACCTTGCCGTTGATCGCCACCGGGCGGTCCTGGATCTTGTGCATACCGAGGATACCCGACTGCGGCGGGTTCAGGATCGGCGAGGACATCAGCGAGCCGTAGACACCGCCGTTGGAGATGGTGAAGGTGCCGCCCTGCATTTCCGCCATCGACAGCTTGCCTTCCCGGGCGCGCTTGCCCTTCTCGGCGATCGCCTTTTCGATCTCGGCAAAGGACATCGAATCCGCGTCGCGGATGACCGGAACGACCAGGCCGGTCGGGGTGCCGGCGGCGACGCCCATGTGCACGAAGTTCTTGTAGACGATGTCGGTGCCGTCGATCTCGGCGTTGACCTCGGGCACTTCCTTCAGCGCGTGGCAGCAGGCCTTGGTGAAGAAGGACATGAAGCCGAGGCGCACGCCGTGCTTCTTCTCGAACTGGTCCTTGTACTGTTTGCGCAGCTCCATCACCTCGGTCATGTCCACCTCGTTGTAGGTGGTCAGCATGGCCGCGGTGTTCTGGCTGTCCTTCAGGCGCTTGGCGATGGTCTGGCGCAGGCGGGTCATCTTCACCCGCTCCTCGCGCGCGGCGTCATCGGCCGGAACCGGTGCGCGGACCTGGGCCGGGGCCGAGGCGGGCGCGGCAGCGGGCGCCGACTTGGCGGCGGCGATGGCAGCGGCGACGTCTTCCTTCATGATGCGGCCGTCGCGACCGGTGCCGGTGACCTGGGCGGCGCTGAGGCCGGCTTCGGCCATGGCCTTCTCGGCGGAGGGCGCATTGGCCACGTCCTTGCCCGCGGCGGCGTCAGCTGCGGCCGGGGTCTGGCCTTCGGCGGGGGCGGCCGGAGCGGCACCCGCGGCACCGCCTGCGATCACGCCCAGCTGCGAGGTGGCCTGCACGGTGGCGCCTTCCTCGGCCATGATCTCGGTCAGCACGCCGGCGGTCGGCGCGGGAACCTCGACGGAGACCTTGTCGGTTTCCAGCTCACAGAGCATCTCGTCCTGGGCGACGGTGTCGCCGACCTTCTTGAACCACGACGAAACGGTGGCTTCAGTGACCGACTCGCCGAGCGCGGGCACCATGACCGGCACCGGTGCGCCGCCGTCGCCAGCGGGTGCGGCGGCCGGGGCCGCGCTCTTGGTGCTGGCGTCGGAGCTGCCGCCGGCGGGGGCGGGCGCCGCGGCGCCGTTGGCTTCGGTCAGGGTCGCCAGCAGCGCATCGACGCCGACGGTTTCCCCTTCGGCAGCAACGATTTCGCCGAGGGTGCCGGAGGCGGGCGAGGGCACTTCGACCGTCACCTTGTCGGTTTCCAGCTCGCAGAGCATCTCATCGGCGCTGACGCTGTCGCCGGGTTTCTTGAACCAGGTGGCCACGGTGGCCTCGGTCACGGATTCACCCAGGGTGGGTACGCGGACTTCGGTGGTCATGTCTCTGTCTTCCTCAGATACTCAGCGCTTCGTTCACGAGGGCTGCTTGTTGGGCTTTGTGTTCGCTGGCCAGGCCGGTTGCGGGCGAGGCCGAGGTGGCGCGGCCGACATAGACGGGCCGCGTGTGCTTGGCGCCGATGCGGGTCAGCACCCATTCGATGTTGGGCTCGATGAAGGTCCAGGCCCCCTGGTTCTTGGGCTCTTCCTGGCACCAGATCATTTCCGCCTGCTTGAAGCGTTCCAGCTCCTTCACCATGGAAATCGCGGGGAAGGGATAGAACTGCTCGATCCGCATCAGGTAGATGTCGTCGATGCCGCGGGCATCGCGCTCTTCCAGCAGGTCGTAGTAGACCTTGCCCGAGCACATCACCACGCGCTTGATCTTGTCGTCCGCCACCAGCTGGGTGTCGGAGTTGCCCTTTTGTGCGTCGTCCCACAGCACCCGGTGGAAGCTGGAGCCGGTGGTGAAATCCTCGGCGTTGGAGACCGCCAGCTTGTGGCGCAGCAGGGATTTCGGGGTCACCAGGATCAGCGGCTTGCGGAAGGTGCGGTGCAGCTGACGGCGCAGGATGTGGAAGTAGTTCGCGGGCGTGGTGCAGTTGGCGACGATCCAGTTGTCCTGGCCGCACATCTGCAGGAAGCGCTCGAGGCGGGCCGAGGAGTGCTCGGGGCCCTGGCCCTCGAAACCATGCGGCAGCAGGCAGACGAGGCCGGACATCCGCAGCCACTTCGATTCACCCGACGAGATGAACTGGTCGAACATGATCTGCGCGCCGTTGGCAAAGTCACCGAACTGGGCTTCCCACAGGGTCAGCGCGTTCGGCTCGGCCAGCGAGTAGCCGTACTCGAAGCCCAGAACCGCGTATTCGGACAGCGCCGAGTCGATCACCTCGAACTGCGATTGGCCCGCGCGGATGTTGTTGAGCGGGTAGAAGCGTTCCTCGGTTTCCTGGTTCACGATGCCGGAATGGCGCTGCGAGAAGGTGCCGCGGGTGGCGTCCTGACCGGAGAGGCGTACCGGGTAGCCTTCGAGCAGCAGCGAGCCAAAGGCCAGGGCTTCGCCGGTGGCCCAGTCAAAGCCCTCGCCGGTTTCGAACATCTTGGCGCGGGCGTTCAGGAAACGACCGACGGTCTTGTGCATCGGGAAGCCTTCCGGCACGCCGCTGAGTGCCTTGCCGATCTCGGCCATCGTGTCCGGCTCGATCGCGGTGCGGCCGCGCTGATAGTCGGCGTCCTGCTTGTCGAGGTGCGACCAGCGGCCGTCCAGCCAGTCGGCCTTGTTGGGCTTGTAATCCTTGCCAGCCTCGAATTCCTCGTTCAGGTGCGCCTGGAAGGCGGCCTTCATGTCCTCGATCTCGCCCTCTGGGATCAGCCCGTCGCGCACCAACCGGTCGGTATAGAGGCTGAGTGTCGTCTTGTGGCCCTTGATCTTCTTGTACATCAAGGGGTTGGTGAACATCGGCTCGTCGCCTTCGTTGTGACCGAAGCGGCGGTAGCAGAAGATGTCCAGCACCACGTCCTTGTGGAACTTCTGGCGGAACTCGGTGGCCACCTTGGCGGCATGCACCACCGCTTCCGGGTCGTCACCGTTAACGTGGAAGATCGGGGCCTCGACCACCAGCGCGTTGTCGGTCGGGTAGGGCGAGGAGCGCGAGAAATGCGGTGCGGTGGTGAAGCCGATCTGGTTGTTCACCACGATGTGGATGGTGCCGCCGGTCTTGTGGCCGCGCAGACCCGAGAGCGCAAAGCATTCTGCCACCACGCCCTGGCCTGCAAAGGCGGCGTCACCGTGCAGCAGGATCGGCAGCACCTGGGTGCGGTCGACGTCGTTCAGCTGGTCCTGCTTGGCGCGGACCTTGCCCAGCACCACCGGGTTCACCGCCTCGAGGTGCGAGGGGTTGGCGGTGAGGCTGAGGTGCACCTTGTTGCCGTCGAATTCGCGGTCCGAGGAGGCGCCGAGGTGGTATTTCACGTCGCCGGAGCCGTCCACGTCATCGGGCTTGAAGCTGCCGCCTTGGAATTCGTTGAAGATCGCCCGGTAGGGCTTCTGCATCACGTTGGCGAGGATGTTGAGGCGGCCGCGGTGCGGCATGCCGATCACGATGTCCTTCACACCCAGCGCGCCGCCGCGCTTGATGATCTGCTCCATCGCCGGGATCAGGCTTTCGCCGCCGTCGAGGCCAAAACGCTTGGTGCCGGTGTATTTGACGTGCAGGAACTTCTCGAAGCCCTCGGCCTCGACCATCTTGTTCAGGATCGCCTTGCGGCCCTCGCGGGTGAAGCGGATCTCCTTGTCATAGCCCTCGATCCGCTCCTTCAGCCAGGCGGATTGCTCGGGGTCGGAGATGTGCATGTACTGCAGCGCGAAGGTGCCGCAGTAGGTGCGCTTCACGATGTCGACGATCTGGCGCATGGTGGCAACCTGAAGCCCCAGCACGTTGTCGATGAAGATCGGCCGGTCCATGTCGGCATCGGTGAAGCCGTAGGTCTTGGGGTCCAGCTCCGGGTGGCTGGCGGCGGCCCGCATGCCCAGCGGGTCGAGGTCTGCCGCCAGGTGGCCGCGGATGCGATAGGCGCGGATCAGCATCAGGGCGCGGATCGAATCCAGCACCGCGCGCTGCACCTGGTCATCGGTCAGCTCGACGCCTTTCTTGGCGGCCTGTTCCTTGATCTTCTTGCCTGCGCCCTGCGCCTCTTCCGGGGCCGGCCATTCGCCGGTCAGCGCGCCGGTCAGATCGTCCTGCGGGGCGGGCGGCCAGTCACCACGCGCCCAGGACGGGCCGTTGGCTTCTGCCTTAACGTCGAGTTCGGCATCGCCCATCTGGCGGAAGAACTCGGCCCAGGCGGCGTCTACCGCGCCCGGATCATTGGCGTATTGAGCGTAAAGCTGCTCCAGATACTCCGCATTGTGCCCCTGCATGAAGGAGGAGGCGTGGAAGAGGTCGTTGGGGCTTTGGTCGGTCATTTGGGTGCCTCTTGCGCGTTGGGACCGTAAATCAGTAAGGCCGGGACCAGGGCAGGGTGGCCTGCACAGGTTTCTAAATGGTGACGTGCGGTGTGGATCGCACAGCAGATGCGGCCGCAAAGGCCGCATCGACAGCGGTATCCCATGTCCGGCAGGCGTGCCGCCGGATCGCGGCTAGCGACAGCAGGGCCTGATGCATCAGCAGCGCCCGCCACGAGGACGGGCGCCGGATGCAGCCGTGATGTGCTGCCGAAGGCATTTTACTTGCCGATCGCCTTCAGAACGGCCTCGCCGAGACCGGCCGGGCTGTCAGCGACAACGATGCCTGCGGATTTCATCGCTTCGATCTTGTCCTCGGCGCCGCCTTTGCCGCCGGCAACGATCGCGCCTGCGTGGCCCATGCGGCGGCCCGGAGGGGCGGTGCGCCCGGCGATGAAGCCGGCGGTCGGCTTCCAGCGGCCCTTCTTCTTCTGCTCGGCGAGGAATTCCGCGGCTTCCTCTTCGGCGGAACCGCCGATTTCACCGATCATGATGATGGATTCGGTTTCCGGATCGTCCAGGAACATGTCCAGCACGTCGATGTGCTCGGTGCCCTTGATCGGGTCGCCGCCGATGCCCACGGCGGTGGACTGGCCCAGGCCGATGTCGGCGGTCTGTTTCACCGCTTCATAGGTCAGGGTGCCGGAGCGGGACACAACGCCGACCGAGCCACGCTTGTGGATGTGGCCGGGCATGATGCCGATCTTGCAGGCGTCGGGCGTGATGACGCCGGGGCAGTTCGGGCCGATCAGGCGGGACTTGGAGCCTTCCAGCGCGCGCTTCACCTTCATCATGTCCAGAACCGGGATGCCTTCGGTGATGCAGACGATCAGCTCCATCTCGGCGTCGATCGCCTCGAGGATGGAATCGGCGGCAAACGGCGGCGGCACGTAGATGACGGAGGCATTGGCCTCGGTCACGTGCTTGGCTTCATGCACCGAGTTGAAGACCGGCAGGTTCAGGTGGGTCTGGCCACCTTTGCCGGGGGTGACGCCGCCGACCATCTTGGTGCCATAGGCGATCGCCTGTTCGGAGTGGAAGGTGCCCTGCGAGCCGGTGAAGCCCTGACAGATGACCTTGGTGTTTTCGTCGATGAGGACTGCCATTTGGCGTTCTCCTGTTTTAGGCAGGCGCAGCCTGCCAGAATTCTACGGAAAGACGGGCCGCAGCCCGTCCCACGGAAAATCGGGATTAGCCTTTGACCGCTTTCACGATCTTCTCGGCACCGTCGGACAGGTTGTCGGCGGCGATCACGTCCAGACCGGAGTTGTTGATAATCTCCTTGCCCTGCTCGACGTTGGTGCCCTCGAGACGGACAACCAGCGGCACCTTCAGGCCGACTTCCTTGACCGCGGCAACCACGCCCTCGGCGATCACGTCGCAGCGCATGATGCCGCCGAAGATGTTGACCAGGATGCCTTTGACGTTCGGGTCAGAGGTGATGATCTTGAACGCCTCGGTCACCTTCTCCTTGGTGGCGCCGCCACCAACGTCGAGGAAGTTCGCGGGCTCGGCGCCGTAGAGCTTGATGATGTCCATGGTGGCCATCGCCAGGCCCGCGCCGTTCACCATGCAGCCGATCTCACCGTCCAGCGCGATGTAGTTCAGGTCGTACTTGGAGGCTTCCAGCTCTTTGGGGTCTTCCTCGGTGGTGTCGCGCAGCTCGGCGATGTCGGCGTGGCGGTAGACCGCGTTGCCGTCGAAGCCGATCTTGGCGTCCAGAACCTTGAGGTTGTCGTCATCGCCGACGATCAGCGGGTTGATCTCCAGCATCTCCATGTCCTTCTCGACGAAGGCCTTGTAGAGCTGACCCATCAGCTTGACGCACTGCTTGATCTGCGCGCCCTGCAGGCCCAGCGAAAACGCGATGCGGCGGCCGTGGTAGGGCTGGTAGCCGGTGGCCGGGTCAACGGAGAAGGACAGGATCTTCTCGGGGGTGGCTTCGGCCACTTCCTCGATGTCCATGCCGCCCTCGGTCGAGCATACGAAGGAGATGCGCGAGGTCTGGCGGTCGACCAGCAGCGCCAGGTACAGTTCGGTTTTGATACCGGAACCGGCCTCGATGTAGATGCGGTTCACCTGCTTGCCTGCGGGGCCGGTCTGATGGGTGACCAGGGTGCGGCCCAGCATCTTCTTGGCTTCCTCGGCGGCTTCTTCCACCGACTTGGTCAGGCGCACGCCGCCTTTTTCGCCGGCATCTGCCTCCTTGAAGGAGCCCTTGCCGCGGCCGCCCGCATGGATCTGGGCTTTGACGACCCAGAGCGGGCCGTCCAGTTCACCGGCTGCGGTCTTGGCCTCTTCGGCTTTCAGCACCACGCGCCCGTCGGACACTGGCGCGCCATAGCTGCGAAGAAGGGCTTTGGCCTGATATTCGTGGATGTTCATGTGAAACGGTCCCGTCTGGCTGCAATTATCTGTCGATTTATAGGCTGTCTTAGGGCCAAGTGTTAAAGGCTTTTTTGACGGGGCGCGGGGAAATGCCGAAGATTTTTCACTTTTGTGATCACAGTTTTTGCGCGTGTGATCACAAATAGGCTTGCCGCAGGCTGCGCAGCTTGCGGAACGAATCTTGAAGATCCTCCAGCGGCGGGCGATCTGCGGTGTTTGGTGTGAAATGCCGTGCGACGGGCATCAGTGGGGACGCGGGCGCCGTGCCTGGGGCAAAGTCCGCCGGTCGAGGAAGCGGAGCAGCATCGGCAGCTGGGGCCACAGGCCCTGAATTACGAAAGGCCCGGAGAACCGGGCCTTTGCGAAAGTCTTAGAAAAAAGGTGGGCGTGATTACGCCAGCGAGTTGTCGATGCCCTTGCAGGCGTCGACCAGACCCTTCACCGCGTTGACCGAGTTGTCGAACATGGACTGCTCTTCTTCGGTCAGCTGGATGTTCACGATCTTCTCGATGCCGCCGGCGCCGATCACGGTGGGCACGCCCACATACATGTCCTTCACGCCCAGCTCGCCGTTGCAATAGGCCGCGCAGGGCAGCACGCGCTTCTGATCCTTGAGGAACGCTTCGGCCATCTCGATCGCTGCGGTTGCCGGAGCGTAGAAGGCGGAACCGGTCTTCAGCAGGCCGACGATCTCGGCGCCGCCATCACGGGTGCGCTGAACGATGGCGTCCAGTTTCTCCTGGCTGGTCCAGCCCATCTTGACCAGGTCGGGCAGCGGGATGCCGGCCACGGTGGAGTAGCGCACGGACGGCACCATGGTGTCGCCATGGCCGCCCAGAACGAAGGCGGTGACGTCTTTCATGGAGACGTTGAACTCTTCGGCCAGGAAGTGGCGGAAGCGGGCGCTGTCCAGCACACCGGCCATGCCGCAGACCTTGTTCGTGGGCAGGCCCGAGAACTGCTGCAGAGCCCAGACCATCGCGTCCAGCGGGTTGGTGATGCAGATCACGAAGGCGTTGGGCGCGTGGTCGCGGATGCCTTCGCCAACGGATTTCATCACCTTCAGGTTGATACCCAGCAGGTCATCGCGGCTCATGCCCGGCTTGCGCGGCACGCCTGCGGTGACGATGCAGACATCGGCGCCGGCGATGTCCTCGTAGGACTGGGTGCCCTTGAGGGAGGCGTCGAAGCCTTCCGAGGGACCGGATTCTGCGATGTCCAGCGCCTTGCCTTCGGGGATACCTTCGGCGATGTCGAAGAGAACGACGTCACCAAGTTCCTTGAGAGCTGCGAGATGCGCGAGGGTGCCGCCGATCTGACCTGCGCCGATAAGGGCGATTTTGGGTCGTGCCATTGGGAAAAGTCTCCGGTCCGGTTGAAATTTCCTGATGCCTACGTCCAATCGCCCCTTGGTGCAAGTCTTCTGCGCTGCGGCATTGTGTTTGGCATACTTGTGTATGCCGAAATTTTGCGGCTAAGGCTGTTGGGACAAAAGGATTTCAAAGAGGGCAGCCCGGTGATGGATGTCACGATATTCGCCTTTGCGGTTCCGGCGGTTCTGTTTGCGGGCGTGTCCAAAAGTGGCTTCGGGTCGGGTGCGGCCTTTGCGTCCTCGGCGATTCTGGCGCTGGTGCTGGAGCCGGGGATGGCGCTGGCGCTGATGCTGCCCCTGCTGATGCTGATCGACCTGGTGTCGCTGAAACCCTATTGGGGGCGCTGGAACCTGCGCGCATCGCTGCTGTTGATCGCGGGCGGTCTGCCCGGTGTGGCGCTGGGGGCGTGGCTGTACAGCGCGGTGGACGCGGATGTGATGCGGGTGCTGATTGGTGCGGTATCGGTCGGCTTCGTGCTGTGGCAGCTCCGCGCCAAGCTGGGCTGGCCAGTGGTCGCCGCGCGCCCGCTGGGCCGGGCCGCAGGGGCGCTGGCGGGGCTGGTTGTTGGCTTCACCAGCTTTGTCAGCCATGCCGGAGGGCCGCCGGCGGCGGTCTACCTGCTCAGCCTTGGATTGCGGAAAACAGAGTTTCAGGCCAGCACGGTGCTGATCTTCTGGGCGATCAACCTGGCCAAGGCCGTTCCCTACGCGGGGCTGGGGCTGTTCACACGTGAAACATTGCTGCTGGATCTGATGCTGGTGCCCTTTGCCCTGGGGGGCGCTGCGCTGGGGGTATGGCTGCATCACCGGATCCCCGATCGCTGGTTCTTCGGGCTGACCTATGTGTTGCTGACCATCACCGGGATCAAGCTGATCTGGGACGGGTTGGTCTGACGCCGGCGACAGCCTCGGTCCGCTGCAGCATCCCCGACCTCAGCACAGTGACGCGGGGAGGACCACCGCCGCGGGGGTGGTGACGCGGGCGTTCGGATCAGGCGTCGTCGCCGGATTGCGGCAGCGCCTCGGCGAGGGTTTCGTAGGCTTCGCCCGAGGCCACCAGGCAGGTCATCCCGTTCGGCGTGGTCACGGTGATGGTCCAGCTGCCGGTCTCGCCCGAGGCGAAGGTCTCCATGACCGCGCCCTGCTGGCCCATGCCGATGCTCTGGCGACTTTCGCCGTATTTCTCGGCCAAGCGTTGCACGACCATGTCGCGGGGGGCGCAGTTGCGCCCCTGGGCCATCGCCGGGGCGGCCGCCAGGGTCAGCACCGCGCAGGCGGCCGTCAGTGCAGGAAATGTCGGTTTCATACTGTTTTACCCTTTCCGGAACGGCCGGACAGGGCGGGGCGGCGAAACGCTGCCCCCGGCGTCCCTGGGTGGGCCGGTGAGTGACGAAGTTGCAGGTGCAGGCCCCATGCCTGCTGGCGTCGGGCGCGGCCGGAGATGGCGGCCTGGGTCCGGTGCCGTGATACCCTTCACTGTGCCGGGCAGGTGCTGACAAGTGGTTAATGCCGCGTACCCGGTATTTTCACATTTGTTTTCAGAATATTGGGCGTCATCCACTTGGTGCGTTTCTGCGCTGCGGCAAAATTCCCCTTGAAAGGTTGCAACCGAATCTGTAGCCGTTTGCGCAATAAAATAACTTCTGGAGGCTCGTGATGGACCCGCGCACCCGCCCGTATCGTTCGGTTTTGTATATCCCCGGTTCCAAGCCGCGGGCCTTGGATAAGGCGCGGCAGCTGCCGGTGGATGCGGTGATCTTTGATATCGAGGACGCGGTCTCGCCCGAGGAAAAAGAGAATGCGCGCGCGACCCTGGCCGAGGCGCTGGCGGCGGGCGGCTACGGTGCGCGCATGAAGATCGTGCGGATCAACGGGTTGGACACAGATTGGGGTCGCGCCGATGCCGCGGCGGCGGCGCAGATGGACTGCGACGCGGTGTTGCTGCCCAAGGTGGACAGCCCGGCAGATCTGGACGCGCTGGCGGAGATCACCGGGGATATGCCGCTGTGGGCGATGATGGAAACGCCGCGCGGTATGCTGAACGCACCGGCGATCGCAGCGCACCCCAGGCTTCAGGGCATGGTGATGGGCACCAATGACCTCGCCAAGGAGCTGCAATGCCGCTATCGCGCCGACCGGCTGCCGATGATGGCGGGGCTGGGCCTGTGCCTTCTGGCGGCCAAGGCCGAGGGCGTGGTGATCGTCGACGGTGTCTACAACGCCTTTAAGGACGCCGAGGGGCTGGCCGCGGAATGCGAGCAGGGCCGTGACATGGGCTTTGACGGCAAGACGCTGATCCACCCGGCGCAGGTGGAGATCGCGAATGCCGCCTTCGCGCCGTCGGAGGCGGAGATTGATCTCGCGCGGCGCCAGATCGCGGCGTTCGAGGCGGCGGAAGCCGAGGGGCAGGGCGTCGCCGTGGTGGACGGCAAGATCGTCGAGAACCTGCATGTGGCGACGGCACGCGAAATTCTTGCAAAAGCGGATGCAATCGCCGCGCTTTCCGAATAGGTGTTAATCGAATTAACATCTGAGGGAGGCCGGCATGGCGTTACTGATTCTGGGACTCTTGCTGTGGTGGGGCGCGCATCTGTTCAAGCGGCTGGCCCCGGACATGCGCGCTGCGCTGGGCAGCAAGGGGCGGCCGCTTGTGGCGCTGGTGTTGCTGCTGTCGGTGGTGCTGATGGTGATCGGCTACCGCAGTGCCGAGTATTACGACATCGCGGCGGTGCCGCCGGTGCTGCGCCATATCAACAACCTGCTGGTGCTGGTCGCCATCTTCCTGATGAGCCCGGCGCCGAAAAAGGGCGCGCTGCTGCATGGCATGCGCCATCCGATGCTGGCAGGGATCAAGCTGTGGGCACTGGCGCATCTTTTGGTGAACTGGGACCTGGCGTCCTTCGTGCTGTTCGGCGGTCTGCTGGCCTGGGCGGTGGCAGAGGTGATCGTCATCAACCGCTCGGAGCCCGAGTGGCAGCCCGGCCCCAAGGGCAGCCTGGCCAAGGATGCCATGTTCCTTGTCGGCTCGATTGTGCTGCTGGGGGTGATCGGCTACGTCCACGGGATGGTCGGGCCATCGCCCTTTGGAGGATAACACCATGAAACTGTACCGATTTCTGTCTGAAGACGACACGTCCGCCTTTTGCCACAAGGTGACCGACGCGCTGAACAAGGGCTGGGAGCTGCACGGCAGCCCGACCCAGGCCTTTGATCCCGTGAAGGGCGTCATGCGCTGCGGTCAGGCGGTGGTGAAGGTCGTCGACGGCACCTACACCCCTGAGACCAAACTGGGAGAACACTGATGGCCAAGACCAACCCGGGCCGCTTTTTCGAGGATTATACCGTTGGCGAGGTGATCGCCCACGCGGTGCCGCGCACGGTATCGGGCGGCGAGCGGGCGCTGTATCACGCGCTCTACCCGGCGCGCCATGCGCTCTATTCCTCGGATGAGTTCGCGCGCGCGGCTGGTCTGCCTTCGGCGCCGCTGGATGATCTGGCGGCCTTCCACCTGGTGTTCGGCAAGACGGTGCCGGACATCAGCCTCAACGCGCTGGCGAACCTCGGCTATGCCGAGGGGCGCTGGTTGCTGCCGGTCTATCCCGGCGACACGCTGCGCGCCGAATCCGAGGTGATCGGGCTGAAGCAGAACTCCAGCGGCAAGTCGGGCGTAGTCTATGTACGCACCCGCGGCCTGAACCAGCGCGACGAGTGCGTGCTGGAATACGTGCGCTGGGTGATGGTGCGCAAACGCGACCCCGAAGCGCCGGCGCCCGAGACGGTGATCCCCGAGCTGACCAAGGCGATCCCGGCCGACCAGCTGGCGGTCCCGGCGGGGCTGGATTTCAGCAATTATGATTTCACCCTGGCGGGCGAGCCGCACCGCTGGGGCGACTATGAGGTGGGCGAGACCATTGACCATGTCGATGGTGTCACCATCGAGGAGGCCGAGCATATGCTGGCCACCCGCCTGTGGCAGAACACTGCCAAGGTGCATTTCGACACTACCGCGCGCCCCGACGGGGCCCGGCTGATTTATGGCGGGCATGTGATCTCGATGGCGCGGGCGCTGAGCTTTAACGGGCTGGCCAATGCGCAGATGATCGTCGGGCTGAACGGCGGCGCCCATGCCAACCCGTGCCTTGCGGGGATGACGGTGCGGGCCTGGTCCGAAGTTCTGGACAAGGCCGAGACGGCCGCGCCGGGTGTCGGCGCGATCCGGCTGCGGCTGGTGGCGACCGCTGGCGGCGCACCCTTCGAGCTGAAGGGCGACGACGGCAAATACCTGCCCGGCGTGCTGCTGGACCTGGATTACTGGGCTTTGATGCCGAAGTAACACGCGGGCCGTTGCCCCTTCCTTGCCGCGCTTGGGTTGCCTGAGCGGCGAGGGGACAGGTGAAAAGGCGTGACCCGGCGGCACGGTGACGGTTAGGCTGGGGCATGCGCATCGTGCTGCTAGTCGTATTGCTGCTGGGGCTTCAGGGGCCGTCACGGACCCTTGCCTGTGACCTTGCGTTGGTGCTGGCGGTGGATGTCTCCGGCTCGGTCGACGCCGAGGAATACCGGATCCAGATGGACGGATTGGCGGCGGGCCTGCGCGATGGGGTGGTCTCGGAAGCCCTGGTGCGGGCGCGTGCGCAGGTTTCGCTGGTGCAATGGTCCGGCCGGTCGCGGCAGGAAGTGTCCCTGGGCTGGGCGCAGCTGCGCAACTTTGCGGATGTCGAAGCCCTGGCGCAGCGGATCGAGACCGCGCCGCGGCCCTGGCGCAATTATTCCACAGCGGTGGGGGAGGCGCTGTTCCTGGCGCTGGAGCAGTTCGCGGCGGTGCCGGACTGTCGCCGCAGGGTGATCGACATTTCCGGTGACGGCTTCTCCAACGAGGGCGTGGAGCCGCGCGCGGCGCATGGTCCGCTGGCGGCGGCGGGCGTCACTGTGAATGCCATCGCCATCGAGCAGAGCGAGCCGGGGCTGACCGCCTACTTCTTTGAGAACGTGATCCGGGGCGAGGGGGCATTTGTGGTCACAGCCGCCAGCTTTGCCGATTACCCGGCCCGGATCCGAAAGAAGCTGGTGCGAGAGGTCGCCCAGCAGACCGCGGCGCTGACGCCGGCTGATCCGACCGCTGCCTGCCTTTGCAGTGATTTGCAATTCGGCCGCTGATTCTGCAAAAAATATCCAAACGGGCGATTTGTGATCACTAAATATTTTGTGTGATCACAACGCGTGGTCTTTTCGCGTCACCGGCGCGATTTCCGGCGTGTTTTAATCCTTCCTTCGGGTGACATGCCGTGAAAATCGGCTAAAACGTCGTCAGCCAACCGGAAAGGAGCCAACATGGCCGATGTCAATCGGGGCAACCGCCCGCTTTCGCCATTCATGATCGGGCCATATTACCGGCCGCAGATGACCTCCATCTCTTCGATCATGGTTCGTATTACAGCCATCGCGGCACTGATCCTGGCCGTGCTGGTGGTTTGGTGGCTGCTGGCCGCCGCAACATCCGACTCCGCCTTTGCCTTCATCGACGGGCTCTTGCGCAGCTGGCTGGGTGACCTGCTGATGCTCGGAGGGGCCTGGGCGCTGTGGTACCACATGCTGGGCCGCCTGCGTCACGTGATCTGGGACTTCGGCTACTGCCTGGAAGTTGCGATTTCCGAAAAGATGGGCATGGGCATGTTCATCGGCGCCACCGTGCTGGCGGTTCTGACCATTCTGGTCGTGTAAGGGGGGCTTCACATGCAATTTCTGACGGACCGCAAACGCGCTCAGGGCCTGGGCGCCGGGGGCACCGGCACCCATCACCACTGGCAGATGATTGTCAGCTCCATTCTGCTGGTGCCGCTGGTACCGCTGTTCATCTTCATTTTCGGCAGCGCGCTGGGCGGCAGCCATGAAGAGGTGCTGGCCTATTTCAGCCGTCCGATTCCGGCGATCATCCTGGGCCTGAGCCTGGTGGTGATCCTGTTGCACCTGCTGCGCGAGGCGCAGGAAGCGATTGAAGATTACGTGCATGGCGTGGCGCAGAAACTGGCCCTGGTGGCCGTTGCGGCGTTTACCTACACGCTGATCGCGGCGGGCCTATTCGCCCTCGTCAAACTCGCCCTCTGATATATGCGCGGCAAGGAACAGAAACGATGACAGCAGCATATGAATATGAAACCCACGAATATGATGTCGTGGTTGTTGGCGCCGGTGGCGCGGGTCTACGGGCGACGCTGGGCATGGCCGAGCAGGGTCTGCGCACCGCCTGCGTAACCAAGGTTTTCCCGACCCGCTCGCACACTGTGGCCGCGCAGGGCGGCATCGCCGCGTCGCTGGCCAACATGGGCCCGGACCACTGGCAGTGGCACATGTATGACACCGTCAAGGGCTCTGACTGGTTGGGCGACACCGACGCGATGGAGTACCTCGCCCGCGAGGCCCCCAAGGCGGTCTACGAGCTGGAGCACTATGGCGTGCCGTTCTCGCGCACCGAGGAAGGCAAGATCTACCAGCGCCCCTTCGGCGGTCACACCACCGAGTTCGGTGAAGGTCCCGCGGTGCAGCGTACCTGCGCCGCCGCCGACCGCACCGGCCACGCGATCCTGCACACGCTCTATGGCCAGTCGCTGAAGAACAACGCCGAGTTCTACATCGAGTATTTCGCCATCGACCTGATCATGTCCGAGGATGGGCAGTGCCAGGGCGTGGTGTGCTGGAAGCTCGACGATGGCACCATGCATGTCTTCAACGCCAAGATGGTGGTGCTGGCGACCGGCGGTTACGGCCGGGCCTATTTCTCCGCCACTTCGGCGCACACCTGCACCGGCGACGGCGGCGGCATGGTGGCGCGCGCTGGCCTCGCGCTGCAGGACATGGAGTTCGTGCAGTTCCACCCCACCGGCATCTACGGCTCCGGCTGCCTGATCACCGAGGGCGCACGCGGCGAGGGCGGTTACCTGACCAACTCCGAGGGTGAGCGCTTCATGGAGCGCTACGCGCCCCAGTACAAGGACCTGGCGCCGCGCGACTATGTCTCCCGCTCGATGACCATGGAAATCCGCGAAGGCCGCGGCGTGGGCGAGCATGGCGACCACATCCACCTGAACCTCAACCACCTGCCGGCAGAGGCGCTGGCGGAGCGGCTGCCGGGGATTTCGGAGTCGGCGAAAATCTTCGCGGGCGTTGACGTCACCAAGGAGCCGATCCCGGTTCTGCCGACCGTGCACTACAACATGGGCGGTATCCCGACCAACTACTGGGGCGAGGTGCTGAACCCGACCGAGGAGGATCCGACCGCTGTTGTGCCCGGCCTGATGGCCGTGGGCGAGGCGGGCTGTGCTTCGGTGCATGGTGCCAACCGTCTGGGTTCCAACTCGCTCATCGACCTGGTGGTCTTTGGCCGCGCCTCCGCCATTCGCGCGGGCAAGGTTGTCGACCCGGAGGCGCCAAACCCGGTGCTGAACAAGGCGTCCGTCGACAAGGCGTTCGACCGGTTCGATGCGCTGCGTCACGCCAAGGGCGGCATTCCGACCGCCGATCTGCGGCTGGAAATGCAGCGCACCATGCAGGCCGACGCGGCGGTGTTCCGCACCGACAAGACCCTGAAGGAAGGCGTTGAGAAGATGACCGCAATCGCGGCCAAGCTGGACGACCTGCACGTGACCGACCGCTCGCTGGTCTGGAACTCCGACCTGATGGAGACTCTGGAACTCACCAACCTGATGCCCAACGCGCTGGCCACCATCGTGGGCGCGGAAGCCCGCAAGGAGAGCCGCGGCGCCCATGCGCATGAGGACTACGCCGAGCGTGATGACGAGAACTGGCGCGTCCACACCGTGTCCCGTGTCGAGGGCAACAAGGTCGAGCTGAGCTACCGTCCGGTGATCACCGATCCGCTGACCTCCGAAGACGAAGGCGGCATCAGCCTCAAGAAAATCGCGCCCAAGGCGCGGACGTTCTAAGGAGACAGACCATGGTTCAATTCAGCCTCCCCAAGAACTCCAAAGTGGTGACCGGCAAGACCTGGCCCAAGCCGGAAGGCGCCACCAACGTGCGCAAGTTCAAGATCTACCGCTGGAACCCGGATGACGGGAAAAATCCGCAGGTGGACACCTACTTCCTCGACATGGACAAATGCGGTCCGATGGTCCTGGACGCGCTGATCAAGATCAAGAACGAGATCGATCCGACGTTGACCTTCCGCCGTTCCTGTCGCGAGGGGATCTGCGGGTCCTGCGCGATGAACATCGACGGCATCAACACGCTGGCCTGTATCTACGGGTTGGACGAGGTGAAGGGCGATGTGCGTATCTACCCGCTGCCGCATATGCCGGTGGTCAAGGACCTGATCCCGGATCTGACGCATTTCTACGCCCAGCATGCCTCGATCATGCCGTGGCTGGAAACCAAGACCAACCGTCCGGCCAAGGAATGGAAGCAGTCGATCGAGGACCGCAAGAAACTGGACGGCCTGTATGAATGCGTGATGTGCGCGTCCTGCTCGACGTCCTGCCCGTCCTACTGGTGGAACGGCGATCGCTACCTCGGCCCGGCCGCGCTGCTGCATGCCTACCGCTGGATCATCGACAGCCGGGACGAGGCCACGGGCGAACGTCTGGATCAGCTGGAAGATCCCTTCAAGCTGTATCGCTGCCATACCATCATGAACTGCGCGAAGACCTGCCCCAAGGGCCTGAACCCGGCCAAGGCGATCTCGCACATCAAGAAGATGATGGTCGAGCGCACGGTCTGATCCGTCGGGCAGGGGATCCGCGGCGTTCCGCCTGCCTGCCAATCTGAAAATTGCACTGCCCCCGGTTTCCTGCGAGACCGGGGGCATGTTCTTTGCAACAGAGTGTGGAGCGCGGCGATGAAACCGATGATCCCGGCGGTGGCTGTGACGATGGTTCTGGGTGGTTGCATGATGGCGACGGACGGCGACCGGTTGGGGGCGCAGCTAGCGGCCTCGGATGCGCGGCTTGCCGGGTGCGCGAGTGCGGCCGGGATAACCGGCCCCTATCGGGTCTGGACCGAGGTGCTGGGCCATGGGCCCGGAGCAACCGTGGTGCGCGAGGTTCGTCCGAGCGACACGGTGACGGCGGCGCAGGCGGCGCAAATGACCCGCTGCCTGAATGCGTGACCGTCGCGGGGGGATTGCCGCTGTGGTCGCCAGGTTGAACCGCGCCACGACGGCCACGATAGATGGTTGAGACGCGCGCGGGCGGGCGCTAGGCTGGCCCCATGGAACCTGTTGTTTCTGCCATGCTTCTGGCCGGATTTGCCGGTCTTGCGATGCCGCTCGGCGGGTTCCTCGCCGCGCGGGAGCATATCCACAATCCGATGCTGCGCGACGAGGTGCTGCACCTGATTGCCGCTTTCGGCGGCGGCGCGCTGGCCTCGGCGGTGGCTTTGGTGTTGGTCCCCGAGGCGGCGGAGACGCTGCCGCCCTTGCTGGCGGTGGCCCTGTTCGTGGCGGGGGGCGTGGTCTTTTACGGCGTCGACAGTCTGCTGGAACGCAAAGGCGGCAGTGGCGCGCTGCTGCTGGCGATGCTGCTGGACTACGTCCCGGAGGCGATGGCACTGGGGGCGATGCTGGTGGCGGATGCGGCAACCGCGCGGCTGCTGGCATTGATGATCTTTCTGCAGAATCTGCCCGAAGGCTTTGCCGCTTTCCGCGAGATCCGCCAGGGGGACAGCTCTGCCGGGCATGTCCTGCTGGTGTTCCTGGGGCTGGCGGCGCTGGGACCGGTTTGCGCCTTGGTGGGTCTTGTCTGGTTGGCCCAGGCGCATGCGCTGCTGGCCGCTATCATGATCTTTGCCGCTGGGGGCATTCTGTACCTGTTGTTTCAGGACATCGCGCCAAAGGCCCATTCGAACGAAAAGAGCCTGCCGGCCCTTGGTGCGGTTGCGGGCTTTGCGCTGGGGCTGGCCGGGGAAATGCTGATCAGTTGACCTCGGCGGGGAATGCGCTGGCTGCATGGCGGACTTGCGCATTCACCGGCTGCGGGCCCCGGCGCCGGGGGCTATCTTGCGGGCCATGGGAGGATCTTGCCAAGCCCAAGGAGGCAATTCCATGACCCAGATCACCGCACTTCACGCGCCGCAGACCAAGTCTGAGCAGGTCGAGACCGCGGCACAGCAGGCTCTGGCCGCGTTGGAGCAGAGCTTTGAGTATTATACGCCCGCGCCGTTGTCGGCTGCCGCGGTAGACACGCCGGACACGGACATGGATCGCCTGTTCGACTACTACGCCGCCGCCTGAGAGACCTGCTGCCCGCTCAGAGCCGGTTGAGCCGCCGCCTGCGGAGGCATAGAAAGCTATCATGCCGATTCTTCTGATTTTTCTGCTGGCTGCGGTTCTGGGCTACTTGCTGTGGCGGAGACGAACTACGAGCCTTACCCGCAATTGTCGCTGGCGGCAGGCGCGTGCCGAAGGCCAATGGAAGTGCCAGTATTGCGGCGCTGTTGCGCCGTCTGACGCAGAGCCGACCGTCTGCCTCAACCCGACCCAGCGGCGATAACAGACCAGTGTGCTCCCGCGCCCGCAGGTGCACCGGCTGCGCCGGAGCCCCTTCCGTGCGGCCTTGGGCCCGGCACCGCGCCCCGGCGCGGTGCCGGGCCCAACTGCGGACGGTCCTTGTCAAAGGACCGGGGCGCAGGCGGGAGAGCATCACTGATCTGCAAAACCGGTGGAGTGATGCAAAAAACACTTGAACGACTCGTCGGTTTGCCAGATATGGGCCGCCAAGACGCCAACGCACGCGCCTCTGGCGAAAGGGGTCACGCCCCTAAGGTTACGTAGCGACGGTAACGTCTCTGACAGCACTGAGCGGCCGTATTCGGCCGGGTCTATTGGAGATGACCATGAACGCAAACGTAGCCGGGCTGACCGCCCGTAACTGTGAATTCGTATCCCGCACCCTGAGCTACATCGCCTCCAACCGGTTCGACCGGCCGACGCTGGTGGTCGACGCCGAGGCCGTTGCGGCGAAATACCACGCATTGGCGCGTGGCCTGGGACGTGCGCGCATCCACTATGCGGTCAAGGCCAACCCGGCTCCGGGCATCCTGCAGCGGCTGGTGGCCGAGGGCGCAAACTTTGACGCCGCAAGCCGTGCCGAGATCGACATGTGCCTGGCCGCCGGGGCGCAGCCGGAGCAGATCAGCTTTGGCAACACCATCAAACGGCCGGCGGATATCGCCTATGCCCACCGCCTCGGGATCACCCATTTTGCTGCCGATGCGGCAGAGGAGCTGGAGAAGCTGGCCGAGCATGCGCCCGGGGCCAGCGTCTACCTGCGCATGCTGGTCGACAACACCGAGGCCGATTGGCCGCTGAGCCGCAAGTTCGGCAGCTCTGCCGAGATGGTCCTGAAGCTGATGGACCAGGCGCGTGACGCCGGTCTGGTCGTGGCCGGGCTGTCGTTCCACGTCGGCTCCCAGACGCGGGCGCCGCAGATGTGGGCGGGGACGCTGGATCAGGTGGCGACCGTGTGGCACCAGGCGCGTGCGGCCGGCCATGACCTGCAGCTGCTGAACATCGGTGGCGGCTTCCCGGCCTCCTACGGTGCCGAAATGCTGCCCGCAGAGGATTATGCCCGCGCGGTCATGGCGCTGGTGACGGAGCGCTTTGGCGAAGTGCCGCAGATCATGGCCGAGCCGGGGCGCGGTCTGGTCGCCGAGGCTGGCGCCATCGCGGCAGAGGTCCTGCTGGTGTCGCGGAAGGACGCTGACGACCTGCATCGCTGGGCCTATCTGGACATCGGCATGTTCTCGGGTCTTGCCGAGACCATGGGCGAGGCAATTCGCTATCGCATCACCACCGAGCGCGACCATGAGCCGACAGGTCCCTGCATCCTGGCCGGCCCGTCCTGCGACAGTGCCGATGTGCTGTATGAGCGCATCCCCTACCAGCTGCCGTTGGGCCTGAAAGCCGGGGACCGCGTGGTGATCCACAGCTGCGGGGCCTATACCTCGACCTATGCCTCGGTTGGCTTCAATGGCTTCCCGCCGCTGGATGTCGTAGTGATCTGAGACTGGCGGCGGGGCTTGCAGCCCGGCCACGAAGCAGTCTTGATGGGGCAAGCATTGAAAAAGGTTTGCCCCATGACAGACACTCCCTTCGCGCCCGATGATGCGCAGGCCCGACGCGCCGTGCGTCCGGTCATATGCTATCCCAATGACAGCCTGCCCGAGCCGGATCTGCCGCTATACCGGCGGGCGCGACAGGGGGCGGTGAAAACGGCAGAGCAGCGCGTCGACCCCCGCGAGGCGGCCTGTTTCGAGGTGCCAGCCGGGCATTTCTTCCGCATCACCTCGATCGAGGGGCCACAGGTGGGGGATCTCAACCTGTGGAACCGCAACAACCTGTCAGAGCGCTTTTACTCCGGCAAGACCCGCGCATTGCACGGCACCCATGTGAGCACCGGCGAGCGCCTGTGGAGCAGCTTTCCCTACATGCGCCCGATGGCCACCATCGTCGAGGACACCTTGGGGTGGTATGGCATTGATGAATTCGGCGGCTCGGTTCATGACGTGATCGGGACCCGCTGTGACCCCTATACCGGCAACCTGCTGTCGGGCAGCCAGTATCACCACTGCTGCCACTCCAACCTGACCCGGGCGCTGGCGGACCACCTGCGGCTGCCGCTGGCGGAGGCCGAGCCGCATGTGCACGACGTACTCAACGTCTTTATGTGCACCGGCTTTACCCGCGACACCGGCCAGTATTTCATGAAGGCAAGTCCGGTCCGCCCCGGTGACTACCTTGAGTTTTTCGCGGAGATCGACCTGCTGGGCGCGCTCAGCGCCTGTCCGGGTGGCGATTGTTCGGCGGAACATTCCAGCGACACCGCCGCCTGCTATCCGATGTTGGTAGAGGTTTTCGCGCCGCCGACTGATGAGCTGGCGAACTGGCGACCGCCCGCGGTTAATGGCTATGACCGCAGCCACGGGCGAGGGTGAGGCAGGGCAGAGGGGAAAGCCGCGGCCCGGCAGGTGATTGAGTTTCGAAAACCCGACAGCTCACCTGTTGCAATTGACGCGATCCCACAGGGCAAATGAAAAGGGCAGAGGTCGCTCCTCTGCCCATAATCAACATTGCCAGGGTCGGGCTCTTACGCGGCGCGTGCCGGGGGTATTCAGCGAAACGCGGCCTCGAGTGCAATTTCAACCATGTCGCCAAAGCTGCGCTCGCGCTGATCGGATGGCAGCGCCTCGCCCGTTTGCAAATGGTCAGAAACGGTCAAGACCGCCAAGGCGCGGCAGCCGTAACGCGCGGCCAGAGTATAAAGTTCTGCGGCCTCCATTTCGACGCCGAGAATGCCATGCCGCACCATTTGTTCATTCAGATCCGGACGCTCGTCGTAAAAGACATCCGAAGAATAGATGCCGCCCACATGGGTGGCCACGTCACGGGTTTCGGCGGCCTTTGCGGCGGCCTGAAGCAAGCCCCAATCGGCACAGGGGGCAAAATTCACCTCGCGGAAAATACTGCTGGAGGGGCTGTGAACGGTGGTGGCCGTCATGGCGAGGATCACGTCGCGGACCTTGACCTTTTCCTGCATGCCGCCACAGGAGCCGATGCGGATCAGGGTCTTTGCGCCGTAGTCTCGGATTAGCTCGTTGGCGTAGATCGACAATGAGGGCATGCCCATGCCGCTGCCCTGGATGGTCACGCGGTGGCCGTTCCAGGTGCCGGTGTAGCCCAGCATGCCGCGCACTTCATTGACCAGAACCGCGTCGCCGAGAAAGGTCTCCGCCGCCCATTTGGCGCGATAGGGATCCCCCGGCATCAGCACCGTTTCCGCGATTTCACCCTTGGCAGCACCGATATGAACTGTCATTTGCGTTTCCCTTGGTTCAGATTTCCAGATCGGAAATGTCCATTCCGGCGGTCAATGCGGCGTGGACCCAATGCGGTTTGCGACCGCGGCCGGTCCAGGTTTCTTCGGGATTGTTCGGGTTGCGATACTTGGGGGCTGCTTTTGTTTTCTTGCCACCCGGGCGGGGACCATTGGCAATTTCGTCCAGCGAGAAACCGTATTTCGCGGCGGCTTCTTCGGCCGCTTTCAGGGCTTCCTGACGTTCCCGCAATTCGGCGGTGCGCAGGGCTTCCTCTACATCACCTTGCAGCTGGAGCAGTTCTTTTCTTGTCATTTTCGAAAGATCGAGCGTCATTTCTTACTCCATGATAAATGGCACTCCGGAAAAGCCGGTGTGCCATTCTTTATGGACCGAATTTCAAATTCGGTTTAGCTTTTTCTTTGTCGCTCGCGGAAAATTGCGCAGGAAAGATCAGTGGGCTGCAATTTCCGGTGGCTTTGCAAGTTCGACAATGTCACTCATAATTGCATTGAGCTCGAAATCCTTGGGTGTATAGACCCGGGCAACGCCGAACGATTTGAGCTTTTTCGCATCGTCGTCGGGAATGATTCCACCCACGATCACCGGGACGTGGCCGAGGCCGGCGTCGCGCATGCGCTGCATCAGATCCTCGACCAGTGGCAGGTGGCTGCCGGACAGGATCGACAAGCCCACCACATGGGCATCGTCTTTTTGGGCAGCTTCGACCAGTTCTGCGGGGGTCATGCGAATGCCGTCATAGGTGATGTCCATGCCGCAGTCGCGGGCGCGGAAGGCGATCTGCTCGGCGCCGTTGGAGTGGCCGTCCAGCCCCGGTTTGCCGACCACGAACTTGATCCGGCGGCCGAGTGCGTCGCTGACGCTGTCGACTGCCGCGCGCAATTCATCCAGCCCTTCGGTCTTGTTCGATACCGAGGCCGACACGCCGGTGGGGCCGCGGTAGGTGCCGTGGACGCGCCGCATCTCCTCGGCCCATTCGCCAGTGGTCACCCCGGCCTTGGCCGCCGCAATTGACGGCTCCATGATATTGTCACCGTTTTGCGCCGCCGCCCGCAGGCTGGCGAGGGCCGATTGCACCGCGTCCTCGTTTCTCTCTCGCCGCCAGGTGTTTAGGCGATCGACCTGCTCTTGTTCCACGGCGGGATCCACGACCATGATGCCGCCATCCTCTGTTTGCAGCGGCGAGGGTTCGCCCTCGGTCCAGCGGTTGACGCCGACCACGACGGTTTCATTGCGTTCGATACGGTTCAGACGCTCGGCATTGGAGTCGACGAGGCGACCTTTCATATACTCGATCGACGCGACGGCGCCGCCCATGGATTCCAGATTGGCGAGTTCAGCGCGGGCCCCCGCCTTCAATTCCTCGACCTTGGCATCGACCACCGGGTTGCCGTCAAAAAGGTCGCCGTATTCCAGAAGGTCGGTCTCATACGCGAGGATCTGCTGCATCCGCATCGACCACTGCTGGTCCCAGGGGCGGGGCAGGCCAAGCGCCTCGTTCCAGGCCGGCAGCTGCACTGCGCGGGCGCGGGCCTTTTTCGAGAGCGTCACCGCCAGCATCTCGATCAGGATACGGTAGACGTTGTTTTCCGGCTGCTGTTCGGTCAGCCCCAAGGAGTTCACCTGCACGCCGTAGCGGAAGCGGCGGAACTTCGGGTCCTCCACGCCGTAACGCTCGCGGCACATTTCATCCCACAGGTCGACGAAGGCGCGCATCTTGCACATCTCGGTGATGAACCGGATGCCCGCATTCACGAAGAAGGAGATGCGCCCGACCATGGCCGGGAAATCCTCTGGCGCGATGCGCGGTCGCAGCTCGTCCAGCACCGCCTGCGCGGTGGCCAATGCAAAGGCCAGCTCCTGCTCCGGCGTCGCGCCGGCTTCCTGCAGGTGGTAGGAGCAGACGTTCATCGGGTTCCATTTCGGCACGTTGGTGTAGCAGTATTCGGCGACATCCGCGATCATCCGCAGGCTGGGCTTGGGCGGGCAGACATAGGTGCCGCGGCTCAGATATTCCTTGATCAGGTCGTTCTGCACCGTGCCTTGCAGCTTGGACACATCCGCGCCCTGTTCCTTGGCCACCGCGATATACAGGGCCAGCAGCCACGGCGCGGTGGCGTTGATCGTCATCGAGGTGTTCATCTGCTCGAGCGGGATCTGGTCGAACAGCGTGCGCATGTCGCCGAGATGGCAGATCGGCACGCCGACCTTGCCGACCTCGCCGCGCGCCAGCACGTGGTCGCTGTCATACCCGGTCTGCGTGGGCAGGTCGAAGGCGACCGACAACCCGGTCTGCCCCTTCGCGAGGTTTGAGCGGTAAAGTGCGTTCGAGGCCTTGGCGGTGGAGTGTCCGGCATAGGTGCGGATCAGCCAGGGGCGGTCTTTTTGCATCTGCGGCATCGGGGACCTCGCGAGTCGGTTGATGGGTAATTTTATTTCGCTAATGGGATCTAAACTGCAATTTTAGACCCATGTCAATTCGCTGCGTTGCGGCAATGCCGAGCGAAGCCGCAGATCTGAGGGGCTGGAAGCTTGGCGGTTGTAATGGCGGCAGCCATCGGCAACTGTCGGTGTATGACGCAGACCGTGGAACTTCCGCTGTGGCTTTTCGTGCTGATCCTCGGCTTCGCCGCGGTGACCTTTGCCTCGCATTTCCTGTTTCCCTCCGTGCGCTGGTTCGTGCGGCGGCGGCTGGAGCGCGCGGTGGCGCGGTTGAACCAGCGGCTGGATCGCCCGATCGAGCCGTTCAAGCTGATCCGGCGCTACGACATGATCCAGCGGCTGATCCACGATCCGCAGGTGACCCAGGCGGCGGCGGATCATGCCCGCGCCGAGGGGATTCCCGAGAACGTCGCCTTTGAGCAGGTGCGCCGCTATGCGCGCGAAATCGTGCCGGGGTTTTCCGCCTTTGCCTATTTCAGCTTTGCGGCGCGGGCGGCGCGATTGCTGTCGAACAGCATTTACGACGTTCGCCTGGCCCAGCAGCAGCCCGGTGCGCTGAATGACATCGATCCCGAGGCGACGGTCGTGTTCGTGATGAACCACCGTTCCAACATGGACTACGTGCTGGTGACCTACTTGGCCGCACGGCGGTCGGCGTTGTCCTATGCGGTGGGCGAATGGGCGCGGGTCTGGCCGCTGTCGCGGCTGATCCGGGCGATGGGTGCCTATTTCATCCGTCGCCGCTCGCGCAATGATTTGTATCGCAAGGTGCTGGCGGCCTATGTGGGGATGGCCACGCGCGGAGGCTCGACGCAGGCGATGTTCCCGGAGGGCGGGCTGAGCCTGGATGGCGCGCTGGCTGCACCGAGGCTGGGATTGCTGAAATATATCGTCGAGGCGCGGGACCCGAAGGGGCGCGACGTGGTCTTTGTCCCGGTGGCCCTGAATTACGATCGGGTGCTGGAGGACCAGATCCTGCAGGACGCCGCGCGCGCCGGGGAGCGTCGGTTCAAGGCCCGCATCGGCGTGGTGGCCCTGAGGTTGCTGCGGCAGCTGTGGCGTTGGCTCACAGGGCGCTATCGGCGGGCTGGCCGCGCCGCCGTAACGGTTGGCGCACCGCTGAGCCTCAGCGGGTTTGCTGCCACGCAGGCGGGTGACCCGACCGAGCCGCTGGCACAGGAGTTGATGGCGCGGATCAGCACCATTGTGCCGGTGCTGCCGGTGCCACTGGTTGCGGCAGCGCTGTGTCGTCATGGGCCCCAGACCCGCGCCGAGATCGAGGCGCAGGTGCAGAAGTGGATCACGGCTCTGCCAATGGCGAGGGTGCACCTGCCACCGCAGGAGGCCTGTAACGCCGCGGGCGAGGGGGTGGAGCATCTGCGTCGCCGGAGGCTGGTGACCTGCGAGGATGACCGGTTGGTGCCGGACCCGGCGCGGCTGGGATTGCTGGAGTTCTATGCCAATTCAATCCGCCACCTGTTGCCCGCAGACGACGGCTGCGGGGCGGGGGATGCTGCACCTGCTAAAGGCAATGCTGCATCTGCTGGGTTATAAAATTTCACAAAATGAGCAAAAGTTGTTGCAATGTTGCTTGGTGAATTTTATCCACTAGGTAATCGCCGCGATTCTGCACTGCGGCAAAACCTGGATGCAAAGGAGGCCGTCATGGCATTGGATACCCAGACTGACGTCATGTCTTACGAGGCGCCCGAAAAGGATCTCTATGAAGTGGGGGAAATCCCCCCGATGGGTTACGTCCCCAAGAAGATGTATGCCTGGGCCATCCGCAAGGAACGCCACGGCGAGCCGGACACCGCGATGGTGCAGGAAGTGGTCGACGTGCCGGAGCTGGACAGCAACGAGGTGCTGGTCCTGGTGATGGCAGCGGGCGTCAACTACAATGGCGTCTGGGCCTCCCTCGGCACGCCGATCTCGCCGTTTGATGGCCACAAGGCCCCCTATCATATCGCCGGGTCTGACGCCTCGGGCATCGTTTGGGCGGTTGGTTCCAAGGTCACCCGCTGGAAGGTCGGTGACGAGGTGGTGATCCACTGCAACCAGGACGACGGCGACGACGAGGAATGCAACGGCGGCGACCCGATGTATTCCCCCAGCCAGCGGATCTGGGGTTACGAGACGCCGGATGGGTCCTTCGCGCAGTTCACCAATGTGCAGGCGCAGCAGCTGATGCCGCGGCCCAAGCACCTGACCTGGGAAGAAAGCGCCTGCTACACGCTGACGCTGGCAACCGCCTACCGGATGCTGTTCGGCCATGAGCCGCATGACCTGAAGCCGGGCCAGAACGTGCTGGTCTGGGGCGCCTCGGGTGGCCTTGGCTCCTATGCGATCCAGCTGATCAACACCGCCGGCGCCAATGCCATCGGCGTAATCTCGGACGAGAGCAAGCGCGACTTCGTGATGGGCCTTGGCGCCAAGGGCGTGCTGAACCGCAAGGACTTCAACTGCTGGGGCCAGCTGCCCACGGTCAACACCCCGGAATATGCCGAGTGGTTCAAGGAAGCCCGCAAGTTCGGTAAGGCGATCTGGGACATCACCGGGAAGGGCGTGAACGTCGACATGGTGTTCGAGCATCCCGGCGAGGCGACCTTCCCGGTCTCCACCTTCGTGGTGAAGAAGGGCGGTATGGTTGTGATCTGCGCGGGTACCACCGGCTATAACCTGACCTTTGACGTTCGCTACATGTGGATGCATCAGAAGCGCCTGCAGGGCTCGCACTTTGCGCATCTGAAGCAGGCCGCCGCTGCCAACAAGCTGATGGTCGAGCGCCGTCTGGACCCCTGCATGTCCGAGGTCTTTGCCTGGGCCGATCTGCCCGAAGCCCACATGAAGATGATGCGCAACGAGCATCTCCCGGGCAACATGTCGGTGCTGGTGCAAGCGCCGAAAACCGGCATGCGGACGCTTCAGGACGTGCTGGAGAGCAACAGCTGATCGTATCTCCCTGTCGGCCGAGCCAAGGGTCGGCCGCGCCTGGTTGGCGATCTCCCCGGGTCGTCGGCGACCTGCGAATCACTACTGTGATTCGCAGGTTCTTTTTCTGATTGATACAGCAATTTCAACGGCTTGAGCTGAGTGCTTTCACTATTCCGGGGGAGTTTGGGCCTCGCGCATCTTGAACGGATTTCGACCGTCTTGTTCGGATTTGCGTCAGGTCTGTCCGGATTTGCGCTAAACTCGGCGCTTGCCGTTGACTGTTCCGTGTCGGGCGCGGCACAAGGTGGTCGGACCACGTCGCAGCCAGGATGCTGCCACGGGTTGCAAAAACCAACTGGGCAGACTCGCGAGGGCGACAGCGGCACGACATGGCTAGCAAGGCAGACCTGGATCGCATTCTGGAGGCACTTGACGCGACCGACACGCTAGACGGTCTGCAGCAGATCATCGAGCAGGTCTGCGAGGTGTTTGGTGTCGACCACGCCATGTATCATTGGGTCGACAGTGCCGGCGACCACTATTATTTCGGAACCTACCCGCAGGACTGGGTGCAACGCTACCAGGAGCGGGCCTATGTGCGGGTCGACCCGGTGGTGGTGGGATGTTACCAGCGCTTTCACCCGGTGGACTGGAAGCGGCTTGACTGGTCGCCGAAACCAGCGCGGGAATTTTTGAAAGACGCGTTGGAACATGGGGTTGGCAACCAGGGCTACTCGATCCCGATCCGCGGTCCCAACGGCCAGTTCGCGGTTTTCACGGTCAGCCACAATTGCGACGATGCAACCTGGGAAAAACTGACCGAGAAATTCGGTCGGGAGCTGATCCTGATGGGGCATTACTTCAACCGAAAGGCGCTGGAGTTCGAACCCAACCGCACGCCAGAACAGACCCAGCCGCTGTCCCCGCGCGAGGTGGACGCGCTGACCCTTCTGGCCATTGGCTACAGCCGCGCGCAAGTGGCGCAAACGCTGGCAATCTCGGAACATACCCTGCGCGTCTACATCGAAAGCGCGCGTTTCAAACTGGGCGCGATCAACACCACTCACGCGATTGCGCGTGCCTTGTCCCTGGGGTTGATCGTCGTGTGACCTCTGGGTGTGCGCGCCACGTTCGACACACCCTGAAATTGTAAGAAATCGCGTAAGCTGTCCCCACTGTTCACCAGAAGGGGACTATATCATGCTTCGTTACATCTATGGCCATGACCTGAATAACCACGCCTTGCTGGCCCGGTCCATGTTCCGCGACCGGGCGGACCAGTTTCGAACCCGGCTGGGATGGGAGGTGCAGGTCGACGCGCAGGGAGAGGAGCGCGATGAGTATGATGCGCTGGATCCGCTCTATGTGATCTGGGAGATGCCCGATGGCCGTCACGGCGGCTCGATGCGGTTTTTGCCCACCACAGGGCCGGTGATGGTCAACGACGTGTTTCTGGAATTGGCGGGTGGGGTGCCGGTGTGCAGTCCGCTGATCTGGGAATGCACCCGGTTCTGCCTGTCGCGCAAGGCGGGGGGATCTGTTGCCGGGGCGCTGACCCTGGGCGGCGTTGAAATCATGCGCAACTTCCATCTGCGCCACTTCGCTGGTGTCTTTGACCGGCGCATGGTGCGGGTCTATCGCGGTCTTGGCTTCTGTCCCGAGGTGATCGGCAGCAGCGGCGAAGGCCGTGAGCGGATCTGTCTGGGGCTGTGGGAGTACAGCCCGGAGGTCTACCTGAGGGTGGCGGCAAAGGCCGGGATCGCGCCCGAGCTGTCGCAACTGTGGTTCGACCGAGCGTTCGGCGGCGTCGCCGCGTCGCCGGCGCTGCCGCTCACGGCCTGACCCGGCACCGGGCGCAGTCCGCAAAGCACACGGCGGAGCCGGGAGCCTCTGGCGGACCCGGCTCCGCGGCTGTAGTGTCGCGCCATGACCACCTTGCCCGTACAGTTTTCCGATGATCAGGCCACCGCTTATGACAGCGTGACCGAGCTCCTGCGCCAGGCGGGAATTGACCTTGATGACGGGCTTTTGCACCCGCCGCGCGGCGACGCCGGGGTGATGGCGGTGATTGGCAAGGCTGGCTCGGGCAAGACGCTGCTGCTGGCGGAACTGTACAAGGCGCTGGAACAGGCCGGGGTCGAGGTTGTCTCTGGCGATTACGAGAGCCGCAAGAAAAGTGACGACCGTCGCACGTTGGCGATTCTGGCACCCACCAACAAGGCGGCCAGCGTTCTGCGACTGCGCGGGGTGCCGGCCACCACCATCCACCGCATCCTCTATACCCCGGTTTATGACCCGGAGTTCGAGAAGATCGCCGAATGGCTGGCCGGGCAGGGCGATCAGCCCGAGATCGAGGGCTTGACCGAAGAGGCCTTGGCGCGCGCGGCGGCGTTTTACGAAAAGAACAAGTCGATCCCCGGTGCGCTGGCTGCCGCGGGTTTGCGTGGCTCGGACTTCATCACCGGCTGGAAGCGGCGCGAAGAGCCGCTGGATATCGGTTTTGTCGATGAGGCTTCGATGCTGGACGACCGCCAGTTCGAGGATCTGAAGGAGATTTTCCCCAATCTCATCCTGTTCGGAGACCCGGCGCAGCTGGCGCCGGTCAACCAGTCCGGCTCGATGGTGTTCGACGCGCTGCCGGAGCCGCGCCGCCTGATCCTGAACCGCATCCACCGGCAGGAGGCGGGCAACCCGATCCTGGATCTGGCGCATGCGCTGGCCGATCCGCAGCTGGGGTTCGAGGACTTCGAGCGGATGATCGAAGACACCGCCCGCCGCGATGAGCGGGTGGTCTGGGGACAGCGGGTCGAGGTCGACCTGATGGCGCGCTCACCGGTTCTGGTGTGGCGCAACAACACCCGCATCCGGCTGATCAATGCCTTCCGCGCCGTGTATGGCGCGCCGGAAGATGCCCTGATCGAGGGCGAGCCGCTGATCTGTGATGGCATCGAGTTGCCGATCAAGCATCGCAAGAAGCGCCTCGACCTTGAGGCGCGCGGCCTGATCAAGGGCGCGCAGGTGATATTTCTCGGGGCAGGGCGCAAACCCGGTTTTTCGCGGCTGCACGTGATGGGGGCAGAGGATCCGCAGGTGTCGGCGGCGTCGATCGTCAAGATCGAGAAACCGGATGAGGAAGAGCCCTTCATCCCCTATGCTGCGCGCATGGGGGCCACTTTTCTGCACGGCGCGGCGGTTACCATCCACAAGGCGCAGGGCTCGCAGTGGGACACCACGCAGGTCTTTGCACCCGACATCTATGCCGCCGCCCGAATGGGCCGGGTCGAAGCAGGGCAGCCCTTGTGGAAACGTCTGGCCTATGTCGCCATCACCCGGGCGCAGGAGCGGCTGATCTGGGTGGTGCGCAATCGTCTGGCCAAACCCAGCGGCCCCTTGCGTGTGGATGACCTGAAAGCGGTCCCGGCGGCGGCACTGACTTTGGAAGTACAGGAGGACACCCCGGCATGACGCAATCAATCCTGATTACCGGCGCGAGCTCCGGTATCGGCCGCGCGGTGGCTGAGCTGTTCCTGGCCGAAGGCTGGCAGGTTGGTCTGCTGGCGCGTCGAGCCGACAAGTTGCAGGAGGTAGCGCAGGGCCATGCAAACGCCCATGTGCTGCCCGCCGATGTGACAGACCCGGCAGCGGTGGATCACGCCGTGAACGGCTTTGCCATGACCGCGGGGCGGCTGGATGTGCTGTTCAACAACGCAGGCATTTTCACGCCGCCCGGCACCATTGATGAAATCCCGCTGGACGACTGGTTCACCTCGGTGAACGTCAATCTCAACGGCATGTTCCTTGCCGCCCGCGCAGCGTTCCGGCAGATGCGGCAGCAGGTGCCGCAGGGTGGGCGGATCATCAACAACGGCTCCATCGCCGCGCATGTCCCCAGACCGCAGAGCGCGCCATATGCCGCGACCAAGGCGGCGATCACGGGCCTCACCAAAAGCCTGTCGCTGGACGGCCGCGCGTTTGACATCGCCTGCGGTCAGATCGACATCGGCAATGCCCGCACGCCAATGGTGGAGGAGTTGAGCCAGCGTCAGGCCGCCGCCGACCCCGAGGCGGCGCCGATGCAGAGCTTTGCCGTGGAAGATGCGGCGCGTTCGGTGCTGCACATGGCCAATCTGCCGTTGGAGGCCAACGTGCAGTTCATGACGGTGATGGCCACCAAGATGCCCTATATCGGCCGCGGCTAGGCGCTCCCGCCCGTCGCTGGCGCATCTGGGATACGCCGCTCCCGTTGGGCGTGGCGCTGCGCTGATGCGCAGCGGGCCTCCGGCCGGAGTATTTTGGGAAAGGCGAAACACCGGGCTTCATCTTTCCGCAAATACTCCGGGGTGAATTGGCCGTAAGGCCAAGAGGGGCAGCGCCCCTGTCAGCGGTTCCTGATCAGGCTGAAGGCGGCGGAGGCGCCCCAGCCGGCGGCGATGGCAATTGCCAGCGACATCAGCCCATAGAGAAAGGGTTGTTCGCGCGAGAGGGCGTAGAGGAACTTTTCCAGCCCCACCTTGCGCACGTCGATGGCGGTTTCGTAGCTGGAGACCACCTCGCCGCCACGGGTCAGGAAGATGCGGGTCGCATAGGTGCCTTCGGTCAGGTTCGCGGGCATCCGGATTGCGGTGCGGAACAGGGTCTGCTCATCCACCGCCACGGTGTTTTCCCGCAACGAATAGAGACCGTTTTTCTCGCGGATACGCACCACCGCATCGGCGAAATCCTGAGCGCCGCGAATGTGCATCGCAGCGCCGACCGAGCGGATGGCCCGCTCGATCGAGATGCGGTGGCGCAGGTCCTCGGTGTCGGTTAGCACCTCGTCAAACGGCGCGCTGGTGGCCACCGCGTAAAAGGCCGGTGCGGAATCAACCAATACGCTGTCGGCGTTGACCCAGATGCCGAGCTTCTTTTCCTTGCGACGCACCATCACCGCTGGGGCGGGGCCGGAGACTGTCACGACAACCTCCAGCGGGTCATCCACCGGGATCGGTGTTTCGCGTTTCACTGCGCCGAACACGAGGATCTCGGAGCCATCGAACGTGGCGGTGATCGCGACGCGGTCCTGGCTGAGGCCCAGAACGACCTCCTCCTTGGCGGCCTGGGCGGCGGTCTGCGGCAGCAGCAGCGCGGCAGCGGCAAGGGCGGGCAGCAGCAGCTTGCGCATTGTCAGTGCCCTCCCATCGCGCCGAGCGAGAACAGCTCAGCCGGTTGCAGCAGCAAATCGAGGCCCAGCTTGACGCAGACGGCAATGACCATCAGCGCCAGCAGGATGCGCAGCTGTTCGGCCTTGAGGTAGACGCCGATGCGGGTGCCGATCTGCGCGCCGATGACGCCGCCGACCAGCAGCAGCACCGCCAGTACGATATCGACGGTATAGTTGGTGGTGGCGTGCAGCATGGTGGTGAAGCCGGTGACCAGAATGATCTGGAACAGCGAGGTGCCGACCACCACCTTGGTGGGCATGCCGAGAATGTAGATCATCGCAGGCACCATGATGAAGCCGCCGCCGACCCCCATGATCGCCGCCAGGATGCCGACGCAGACCCCGACCAGCACCGGCGGGATCACCGAGATATAGAGCCCAGAGGTGCGAAAGCGCATCTTGAAGGGCAGCGCATGCACCCAGCCGCGCTGGCGCCGGGTGGGTGGCGCGGAGCCGCCTGCCTTGCGGGTCTTGCGAATGGCGTTGAGGCTCTCGATGAACATCAACCCGCCGACGACGCCGAGGAACACGACATAGCACAGCTTCACCAGCAGATCGACCTGCCCCAGTGCCTTGAGGTAGTTGAAAACCACCACCCCGAGCGCGGCGCCGATGAGGCCTCCTGCCTGCAGGACCAGCCCCATCTTGATATCGACCGTGCGCCTTCGGAAATGGGCCAGCACACCGGAAAAGGAAGAGGCGACAATCTGGTTGGCCTCGGTCGCCACCGCCACCGCGGGGGGAATGCCGATGAAAAACAAGAGCGGCGTCATCAAGAAGCCGCCGCCAACCCCAAACATGCCCGACAGAATCCCGACCAGGCCGCCAAGGCCCAGCAACAGGAACGCGTTCACCGAGACCTCGGCTATGGGAAGGTAGATCTGCATGTTCTTTGTTAGACCTGAGTTCGTTCAAAAATCAATGACCGATGCTGCTATGCAGCGTGCAGGACTGATTTGACGCGAGAAACTGGACCTATCTGGCCTCGGCAATTTCGGGCGCAGACGGGAAAACAGAAAACGCCCGGTGCGGGACCGGGCGTTTGAGTGACAGAGCGTAGAGGCTGGGCGTTAGCCCCTTAGCGCTCCTTTACATAGGGTTGGCCGCCGGCACGGGGCGGGATCGCCTTGCCCACGAAGCCGGCCAGAATCACGACCGTGAGCACATAGGGAAGCGCGTCCATTGCCTGCACCGGAATGGTAAGGCCGCCCAGTTCGATGTTCTGAAAGCGCAGCGCGATTGCTTGCAACAGGCCGAACAGCAGGCAGGCCCCCATGGCGTGCCAAGGCCGCCATTTGGCAAAAATCAGCGCCGCAAGCGCGATGAACCCGCGCCCTGCGGTCATCTCCTTGACGAAGCCGGCCTGAAGCGCGGTGGCGAGGTAAGCGCCGGCAATGCCACACAGCAAACCGCAAATCAGAACAGCTGCGTAGCGCAGCCCCACGACCGAGACGCCGGCGGTATCAACTGCGGCAGGGTTTTCGCCCACCGCTCGGAGCCGCAGACCAAAACGGGTGCGGAACAGGATCCACCAGGTGGCGGGCACTGCGAGGAAGGCGAAGTAGACCAGGATCGAGTGGCCCGACAGCAGCTCGGAATAGACCTGATGCACGGGGTTGGCTTCGGCCATCAGGCGCGACACCGGCTGACCTGTCGCCGCGGCATCCGCAGGGCCGATGGCAAAGGGCCATTCCCAGCCCTCGAACCGGCCGCCGCTGAACAGCGAAGGCGTGCGCCCGCCCTGCTTGAACCAGTCCTGCGCGATCAGAACCGTCAGGCCAGAGGCGAGGAAGTTGATCGCAACGCCGGAGATCAGCTGGTTGCCCCGGAACGTGATCGACGCGACCCCGTGCAGTACCGACAGCACCAGAGAGGCGGCAATACCTGCCAGCAGTCCCAGCCAGACATTGCCGGTGACAGCGGCCACCGCCGCCGAGAAGAAGGCCGCCATCAGCATCTTGCCCTCAAGCCCAATGTCGAAGATGCCCGCGCGTTCGGAAAACAGACCGGCGAGGCAGGCCAGCAGCAGCGGTGTTGCCAGGCGGATGGTGGAGTCCAGAATCTGGATGATCGTCAGGAATTCCATCAGTTCTGCCCCTTCCGTACCGCGATGAAGATCTTCTCAAGCGGCATCCGCACCATGTTGTCCAGCGCGCCGGTGAACAGGATCACCAAAGCCTGGATCACCACGATCAGCTCGCGCGGGATCGAGGTCCAGAGCGCCAGCTCTGCGCCGCCCTGGTAGAGAAAGCCGAACAGGATTGCGGCCAGGAACACGCCGAAGGGGTGGTTGCGCCCCATCAGCGCCACCGCGATGCCGATGAAGCCTGCGCCCTCGGTGGAGTTCAGCACGAGGCGCTCGGCCTCGCCCATGACGTTGTTGATCGCCATCATCCCGGCCAGCGCGCCGGAGATCAGCATGGCGATCATCACGATCCGCACCGAGGAAATGCCCGCATAGCGCGCTGCCGGTTCGGATTTGCCCAGGGAGCGGATCTCGTAGCCCAGCGGGGTGCGCCAGATCAGCAGCCAGATCACCACGCAGGCGGCCAGCGCCACCAGCAGGCTGACATTGGCGGGGCCGGATTTGGAGAACTCGATCCCCAGCGGCGCCAGCATTTCATGCAGCGAGGGCAGGTGGACCGTTTCCGGGAAGCGGGCCGAGGCCGGATCCTGCGAGCCCTTGGGGCGCAGCACGTTGACCAGCATGTAGTTCAGCACCGCCGCGGCGATGAAGTTGAACATGATGGTGGTGATCACGATATGGCTGCCGCGCTTGGCCTGCAGATAGGCGGGGATCGCCGCCCAGGCGGCGCCGAACAGGCCGGCGCCAAGGGCGGCAAAGATCAGCGCCAGCGACCAATGCGGCCAGGGGATGAACAGGCACACCAGGGCAACCCCGAGGCCCCCCAGCATTGCCTGGCCTTCACCGCCGATGTTGAACAGCCCCGCATGGGCGGCCACCGCCACCGCGAGGCCCGTGAACATGAAGTTGGTGGCGTAATAGAGCGTGTAGCCCCAACCATAGGTGGACCCCAGCGCGCCGTCGACCATCAGCTTGACCGCGGCCACCGGGTCTTCGCCGATGGCAAGGATCACCAGCGCCGAGAGCGCGGCGGCCAGCAGCAGGCTGATCAGCGGGATCAGGACCACGTCGGCCCATTTTGGCATCTTTTCCATTACGCGGCCTCCCCCGCGACACCGGCCATCATCAGGCCGAGTTCTTTCTCGTTGGTCTGATCAGCCGGGCGTTCGCCCATGATCATGCCGTCAAACATCACCGCCACACGGTCCGACAGGGACAGGATCTCCTCCAGCTCGACCGAGACGAGCAGGATGGCCTTGCCCTGATCGCGCAGGGCGACGATCTGCTTGTGAATAAATTCGATGGCGCCGATGTCGACGCCGCGGGTCGGCTGGCCCACCAGCAGCAGGTCGGGGTTGCGCTCGATCTCGCGGGCGACCACGATCTTCTGCTGGTTACCGCCAGAGAAGTTCTTGGCGGCCAGCCAGGGATCCGGCGGGCGCACGTCGAACTTCTCCATCTTGGCCTCGGTGTCGGCGCGCAGGGCGGCATTGTTCATCATCAGGCCGTTCTGGTAGGCCGGATCGCGATGATAGCCGAACGCGACGTTTTCCCAGGCGTGGAAATCCATGATCAGCCCTTCGCGCTGGCGGTCTTCCGGCACGTGGCCGACATGGGCGGCGCGGCGCGCCCTGCCATCGGCACCATGACCTGACAGCGGTAGTGGCTGGCCGTGCAGCTTGAGGGAGCCGGTGCCTTCGCGCATGCCGCCCAGAACCTCCAGAAGCTCGGACTGGCCATTGCCGGCAACCCCGGCGATGCCGACGATCTCGCCCGCGCGCACGGTCAGATCAATGCCCTTCAGGCGCTCGACGCCGGCGCTGTCGACCACCCGCAGGCCCTCGACTTCCAGCACCGGGGCCCCTGGTGTTGCGGGCACCTTGTCGACGCGCAGCAGCACCTTGCGGCCGACCATCAGTTCGGCCAGGTGCTCGGGGCTGGTCTCAGCCGTCTTGACGGTGGCGGTCATCTGACCGCGGCGCATCACCGACACCGTGTCGGTGTACTCCATGATCTCGCGCAGTTTGTGCGTAATCAGGATGATGGTCTTTCCCTCGGCGCGCAGCCGGTCGAGGATGCGGAACAACTGGTCGGCCTCGGACGGGGTGAGCACCCCGGTGGGTTCGTCAAGGATCAGGATTTCCGCCTTGCGGTACAGCGCCTTGAGGATTTCGACCCGCTGCTGCGCGCCGACGCCAATCTCGTCGATGCGGGCGTCGGGGTCGACGAACAGCTCGTATTCTTCCTCAAGCGCCTTCAGTTCCTTGCGGGCGCGGCGCAGCGAGGGCATCAACAGGCCGCTGTCCTCGGCGCCCAGCACGATGTTTTCCAGCACGGTGAAATTCTCCACCAGTTTGAAATGCTGGAACACCATGCCGATGCCGGCAGCGATGGCGGCCTGGCTGTCAGGGATCTCGGTGCGCGTGCCGTTGATCCAGACCTCGCCCTTGTCAGCCTTGTAAAACCCATAGAGGATCGACATCAGTGTCGATTTACCGGCGCCGTTTTCACCGATGATGCCGTGAATGGTGCCGGGGGCGACGCGGATGGAAATGTCCTTGTTTGCCTGGACCGGGCCAAAGGCCTTGGAAATGCCTTTGAGTTCGATGGCGGGGGCGGTCAAGCGGGCTCTCCCATGCCTGAAGTTCCGATCCCTGCTCCCAAAGTGAGGGCGGCTGGCGTGATGGGGGACGGGCAGGCGGGATAGATGCCTGACCAACCGGCGCTGCCGGGATCGGAGTGGAAAAAGAGGAACCCGCTCCCCATGTCCGCCGAGGCGGATCGGGAAGCGGGTGATGGCTGGCCCCAGGCGGCACGCAGAATATGCAGACAATCCGTCATGGCCTGGGACAATCGGATCAGAAACTCAGCGCAGGGCAGCTGTCGTTTTCATAGTAGCTTGCGACGCTGATCTCGCCTGCGATGATCTTTTCGCGGGCTTCTTCAACTGCGGCCTTCATCTCGTCGGTGACCAGCGGGGCGTTGTGCTCGTCCAGGGCATAGCCCACACCGTCTTCGGCCAGACCCATGGTGAAGACGCCGGTCTCCAGCTCCTCGCCGGCCTTCATGGCTTCATAGACGGCCACGTCCACCCGCTTGAGCATAGAGGTCAGAACCTTGCCCGGGTGCAGGTGGTTCTGGTTGCTGTCCACGCCGATCGACAGGATGCCTTCGTCGGCGGCGGTCTGCAGCACGCCCACGCCGGTGCCGCCGGCCGCGGCATAGATCACGTCAGCGCCCTGGCTGATCTGCGACTTGGTCAGCTCCGAGCCCTTCACCGGGTCGTTCCAGGCTGCCGGGGTGGTGCCGGTCATGTTGGCGACAACCTTGGCGTCGGGGTTCACGGCCTTCACGCCCTGGGCGTAGCCACAGGCAAAGTGGCGGATCAGCGGGATGTCCATGCCGCCGATGAAACCGACGGTGTCGGACTTCGACGCCATCGCCGCCATCATGCCGACCAGATAGGAGCCTTCATGCTCGGCAAAGCCGATCTGGCGAATGTTGGGCGCTTCCAGCCAGGTGACGTCGACAGCCACGAACTTGGTGTCCGGGTAGTCGGCGGCAACGGTGCTGAGCGGGTCGGCCATGGCAAAACCCATGGTGATGACGGGGTTGGCGCCGGCTTCGGCAAAGCGGCGCAGGGCCTGCTCGCGCTGGGCTTCGGACTGCAACTCGATCTCGCGGTAGCTGCCGCCAGTCTCTTCGGCCCAGCGGCTGGCACCGTTATGGGCGGCTTCGTTGAAGCTCTTGTCGAATTTGCCGCCCAGGTCGAAGATCAGCGCCGGTTCTGCCAGTGCGGCGCCTGCGGTCAGCGCCAGCGACGCGGCTGCGCCCATCAGCGATTTCATCAGGGTCATCAGGAAACTCCCACTATCATTTTTTTTCATATGCAGCGGGGTTTGCCGCTGCCCGGCCTCGTTCAGGCCAAAAGGGTGCGGCAATTTAGCCTGCAGGGCAGGGAGAGGGTCAACAGCTTTTTGACCAAATGGTGCGAAATAGCGGGCTGAACCGCAAAGTGGCCTAACGTAAAGCTTTGCGCATCAGCAGCGCGTCGACAGCTTGTGCGCCCGGACGCGGGTAATATTCCCGCCTCAGGCCGCACTCCGCGAATCCCGCGCTGCGATATAGCGACTGTGCCGGAGCATTGTCGGCGGCGACCTCAAGGAACACCTCCGCTACGCCACGCAGCCGCAGCTCGACCTCCGCCCGGGACAGGCAGGCCCGCGCCAGACCCTGGCGCTGGTGGTCGGGGTGGGTGGCAATGGTCAGCAGTTCCGCCTCGTCCGCGATCACGCGAAACAGGGCAAAGCAGCGGTCGTCGCCGACCACAAGGGACAGGGGGCTGCTCAACAGCTCCGCGAATTCACCGGTTGTCCAGGGACGGGATTGGGTGAAGGCGGCCGCATGGGTGGCGGCCATCTGTGACGGGCTTGGTGCGTCAGCCATCGAGCAGGGTCGGCGCGACGTCACTCGAGGGCGCGGCGTCCGCGGCCCGCAGGTAAAGTGGTGCGGGGGGCTCGGTGGCGGTGGCAAAGCGTGCGGAGGCGATGCGCGCAATGGCTTCCGCGATCCCGGGGGGGCTGGCCTCGGGCGCAAACGCCAGACCGGCACCGCGGGCGGCGTTCTCGGCCTCCTGGCGCGGCATCAGACGCGGTGCCTCGCCGGGCAGGGCGGCATAGACCTGGTCACGGGGGGCAGGCACCGCGGGCAGGCTGCCGTCCGCCTCGCGGGCCTCAAAGCCGTTGACGCCCACCGCCGGGATGTCCAGCCCCAGGGCCAGCCCACGGGCCGCGGATACGGCGATGCGAATTCCGGTGAAATTGCCTGGGCCGATGCCGACTCCCAGCGCGTCCAAGTCTTCCCAGCTGGCATCGGCCTCGGACAGCACCTCTTGCAGCAGCGGCATCAGTCGCTCGGCCTGGCCGCGGGTCATCTCTTCCAGGCGGGTGGTCAGCACCTCGTCGCCGCGCAGCAAAGCGGCCGCGCAATGCGCGGCCGATGTGTCAAATCCCAGAACCAGCGGTTCAGAGGTCATGCAATGTCCTTTCGCAGCCGTCACACGGCAACCGGGCGCACCTCGGTGACTTCCGGAATGTAATGGCGCAGCAGGTTCTCGATGCCCATCTTGAGCGTCAGGGTCGAGGAGGGGCAACCCGCGCAGGCACCCTGCATGTGCAGGTAGACAACGCCGCGATCAAAGCCGTGGAAGGTGATGTCGCCGCCGTCCTGGGCCACTGCGGGGCGGACGCGGCTGTCCAGCAGTTCCTTGATCTGGTTGACGATCTCGGCATCTTCGCCCGAGTGTTCCGCGTGGCCCGAGGCCGGATCGGACGAGCCATCGGCCATCACCGGCTGACCGGATTGGAAGTGCTCCATCACCGCGCCGAGGATGGCGGGCTTGATGTGGTCCCAATCGACGCTGTCTTCCTTGGTCACGGTGACGAAGTCATTGCCAAAGAATACGCCGGTCACGCCGTCGACGGCGAAAATGCGGGCAGCCAGCGGGGATTTCTCGGCGGCCTCGGCACTGGCAAAGTCTGCGGTGCCGACCTCGAGAACTGTCTGACCCGGCAGGAATTTCAGCGTCGCCGGGTTGGGCGTGGATTCGGTCTGAATGAACATGGCGGGTCTCCGTTAAGCGTGTTCCCGATATGCGCCTTGCGCCCCGGCAAGTCAAGATTTGGAACCATTCTAAATTGCCGGGGCTCGGCAGAGCAATGGCAATGGGACGGGGCGCAGCGCGGTGGTGCTGGATCGCGTCGGGTGTCAGGTGATGGCTTCCAGCCGTTCCTTGGACAGATCGCCTGGAACGATGGTGATCGGCACCGGCAGTGTGCCCGAGTTCTTGGTCAGCTGGGTGACCAGCGGTCCCGGTCCCTTGCGCCCGATGCCCGCGCCGAGCACCAGCACGCCGATTTCTGGATCGCCCTCGATATAGTCGAGGATTTCAGGCACCGGCTCGCCTTCGCGGATCACCAGTTCGGGGTCGACATTCTGGCGGTCACGCATCCACTTGGCGAAAACCTCGAAGTGCGCGTGAATGCGTTCGCGGGCCTCTTCGCGCATGACCTCGCCGACACCGATCCAGTGGTTGAATTCATCCGGCGGGATCACCGACAGGATGGTCACACCGCCGCCGGTGTGCGCAGCCCGCATCGCGGCAAAGCGCATCGCGTTCAGACATTCGCGGCTGTCGTCCAGTACCACCAGGAATTTGCGCATCTCGCCTCACGTGTTGTTGCGTCGGGATCATGGCGCAAGCAGGCCGATCAGGCAATAGAGCTGCTGCTGCGCCGTCATTTCTGCCCTGCTGCCCAATCCCAGTAGAGCGCGCGGACGCGTTTGGTCACCGGGCCGATCTCATAGGTGCAATCGTCGAACGCGGTGACCGGGGTCACTTTGGCCATGTTGCCGGACAGAAAGATCTCATCCGCGGTCTCGAAGTCTTCGTAGGTCAGCACGCATTCGGTCACGGTCATTCCATCGGCGCGCATGTTGGCGATATGGCGGGCGCGGGTGATGCCGGCCAGAAAGGTGCCGTTGGGGATCGGCGTGAACACGACGCCATCGCGGACCAAGAAGACGTTGCTGGTGGCGGTTTCGGCTACATTGCCCATGGCATCCAGTGCCAGGGCATTCGTAAAGCCCTTGCTGCGGGCCTCGCGCAGCATGCGGGCGTTGTTGGGATAGAGGCATCCGGCCTTGGCATTCACCACCGCGTTTTCCAGCACCGGCCGACGGAAACGGGTGCGGGTCAGCGTGGCAGAGGCGTCGGCGGCGGGCATCGGGATCTCTTCCAGGCTGACGGCGAATTGCGTGCTGTCCGCGTCCGGAGCAATCAGCGTCGCATCACCATCGGTGGCCCAGTACATCGGCCGCACGTAGACGGCTGCGTCCGCGGCAAACCCTTTGAGCCCGTCGCGGATCAGTTCGGCCATTTCAGCCGCCTGCAAGGTCGGCTCCATCATCAACGCACGGGCCGAGGCATTGGTGCGGGCGCAATGCAGGTCCAGGTCTGGTGTGACGCCATCAAAGAAGCGGGCGCCGTCAAACACCGAGGAGCCCAGCCACATCCCATGGTCCGCGGCCCGCATCACGGCGACATCGCCGTCGTGCCAGGTGCCATTGAAATAGGTCCGGATTTTGCTGCCTGCGGCCATCGATCTGTCCTTTCGCTTGGTGGCGGAACGCTAGGCAGGAATGGGTCAGAGGTCCATACCCTTTTCCGCCTCCAGCAGCGCCTCGAGATCAAGCGGCTCGTTGACCATCGCCAGTTCGCCATCGGCGGTCCGTGGCCACTCCGTTGCCGGGCGGTCCCGGTAGAGTTCGACGCCGTTGCCGTCCGGGTCGCGGATGTAGAGCGCTTCTGAAACGCCATGGTCGGCGGCGCCCTCCAGCGGGATGTTGGCCGCCAGGACCCGACGCAGCACGGCACCGAGGCTGGGGCGGTCCGGTAGCAGGATTGCGGTATGGTATAGCCCCGTGGTGCCCGGAGCCGGTTGCGCTCCGCCGCGCGAGTGCCAGGTGTTCAGGCCAATGTGGTGATGATAGCCGCCCGCCGAGAGGAAAGCCGCGGACTCGCCGATCCGCTGGGTGACATCGAACCCCAGAACGCCGCTGTAAAAGCCGATTGCACGCTCAAGGTCCGAGACCTTCAGGTGAACATGGCCGATGCAGGTGCCTTGGGGAAGGGATGTGGAACCAGTGCTCATGTTCGTCTCCTTGAGGTGCTGTACCGCCGCGCGGTCTGTCCCTTTGAATATGGCGACAGTCAGGGCCGGTGCCAGTCCACAGGGGCGCACCATTCCCCTGTGCGGTTGCACACTGTCACAGGGGGCGTGACCGCGCGCCGACAAGCGCGCCGCGCCCAAGCGGACCAGCGCATGACACTGCGTGCAAGGAGGGGCGGGAGCGCCGGGCTGCCTGGCGCGCAGACGCAGCCGGGCTCAGCCTGCTGGCGCCAGCCCGGCTTTCGCCAGGATGGAAGTTGCCTGTTGCTGCCAGCGGGTCTTCAACTCGGCGTTTGGCGTGCGGCGCAGCCCCATCGCTTTCAGCCCTTCGAACTTGTCCGAGGCTTCCTGCCCGAAGCTTGCCGCGACTCTTGGCCACCAATAGTCAACCAAGTCTTGCAGGGGCTCGGTTCCGGTTGATTCCACAAGTGTCATCAGCCCTTCTTCGGCCAGTTCCGCGTGGCGGGTCTCCACTGGCAGGATCGTGCGGAAGGCCTCGGCCAAGGGCTGGTAGGAGACATGGCTCAGCTCCTCCAGCTGGAGGGTCACGGCGCGGCCCATCAACACGTTCATCACGACCGCATCGGCCCAGCCTTGCAGCGGGTAGTTGAAGACCGCCAGCCGCATGTCGTGTTGGCTTCGGCTCTGTCCGATGTCGGCATCGCGCGCCAGCCGGGCGGTCCAGGGATGGTGATCGGCATAGCGGGCCGTGTCCGCACCGAATTCCCCCATCAGGCGCAACACCCGGTCCGCATGCGCGGTTTTTTCCAGCACGATGCGGGCCGCGGCGATGCGGGCCTGGATGCCGGGACCCTGGTTGATGATATCAGCAAAACCTGCGGCACCGGCCAGCTCGCTGTCGACGAAGGTTGCCATCAGCTTCAGCAGCTCTGCCCGGTAGCGGGGCGGGACGTTGGCCGGGGTGGTCAACACGCCCCCGCGGGCCAGATAGGTTTCGATGCTCATATCTTCAGCCACGGCTGATCCTCCCCAAAACGGTTGCTACTGGTCGTAGTCCACCACCACTGTATCCGTCACCGGGTAGGCCTGGCAGCTAAGCACATACCCTTTTTCGACCTCGTAATCCTCAAGCGCGTGATTGGCGACCATCTCCACCTCGCCCTCCAAAACCTTGCAGCGGCAGGTGGAGCAGACGCCCGCCTTGCAAGCGTAGGGCGCGTCCATGGCGTTTTCCAGTGCGGCGTCCAGCAGCGTCACGTCCTTGCCCATCTGGATGGTCTGGGTGGCCCCGTCGAGCGTGATGGCCGCCTTGGTCTGATTGGCGCTTGTGCCGGCTTCTGCGGCGCCCGACTTGCGCTTGGCGCGGCCCGGCTGGGCAGAGGCGAAAAGTTCAAACTTGATCTGGCTGTCCTCCAGCCCGGCCGTGCGCAGGGCTGCGGCGATGCCGAGCATCATCGGTTCTGGGCCACAGATGAAGGCGGTGTCGACGGACGTGATGTCGATCCAATGCTCAAAGAGCTGGGCGCATTTTTCCTCGGTCACGAGACCGGTGAACAGGTCAATGTCCTGAGCGTCGGATTCCAGCACATGGATGACGTTCAGTCGCCCCATGTGGTTGTTTTTCAGATCCTCCAGTTCCTCGCGGAACATGATCGTGTTCACGCCCTTGTTGGCGTAGACCAGCGTGAAAGAGGACTTGGGCTCTGTTGCCAGCGTCGTCTTCAGGAGCGAGAGGACGGGCGTGATGCCGGAGCCGCCCGCGAAGCCGAGATAGTGTTTCTCAGCCTTCGGATCGAGCGGTGTGTGAAAGGTGCCCATCGGCGGCATCGCCTGCAGGGTATCGCCGACTTTCAACTCGGTGTTGGCCCAGGTCGAAAAGGCGCCGCCGTCGACGCGCTTGATGCCGACCTGCAGGATGCCCTCGTCCTTTCCGGCACAGATGGAATAGCTGCGGCGCAGCTCCTCGCCGTCGAAGTCCCGCCGGAAGGTCAGATATTGGCCTTGGGTGAAATCGAACGCAGTGGCCGCCTCCGGCGAGGGTTTCAGGGTGACCACCACCGCATCGCGAATGGTCTTGCGGACATCGGTGACTTCAAGGTCGTGAAAGCGCGCCATCAGGGTCTCCTCAGATGCACTTGAAATAATCAAAAGGTTCGAGGCAGTCCTGGCAGCGCCAGTGGGCCTTGCAGGGGGTCGAGCCGAACTGGCTGACCTTGGTGACATGTCGGCTGCCGCAATGCGGGCATTTTTCCGGGCCACCCGCGGGCTGGGGCGGGGCGATGCCGTAGGCCTCGAGCTTGGCGCGGCCTTTGTCCGACAACCAATCGGTGGTCCAGGCGGGCGAGATCTGGGTCTTGAGACGCACATCCTCGATGCCGCGGGCCTTGAGGGCGGTTTCGATATCCATCTGGATCACCGCGGTGGCCGGGCAGCCGGAATAGGTGGGTGTAACGGTGACGACCAGCGTGTCGTCCTGCCACTCGACGCCGCGGATGACGCCAAGGTCGACAAGAGAAATCACCGGGATCTCCGGGTCCGGCACCGCGTCCAGCCACTCCCAGACTTGGTCCAGGCTGGGCTTCTCGGCTGGCTTTTCGGCAAGTTGGCTCATGCGGAAATCCTCATTGGCTGTTTCGCCCGGACGCTAGGCCGGGCAGCTCCCGACCTCTCCCACGGGAGGGGGCTTTACCCCCACCCGAGGCCGGGTGCTGCCCTCAGTTCTTGTACCGTGGCGTTACCACTTGGCGCCGGGGTAGGCGCGTTGCAGCCACTGCATCTGGGTCAGCAGATGGCCCAGATGCTCGGTGTGCATCTGGCCGGTGCGGCCGCCTTTCTGGGCGAAGCGGCTCTCCGGGATGGTAAGCGTAGCCTCTGCCAGAACGTCGGAGACGCGGGTATCGTATGCGTCGCGCAAGGTTGTCGGGTCCGGCGCGATTCCTGCCTGCTCCATCGCGGCGTCGATCTCGTCGGAGAGGAACATTTCGCCGACGTAGGGCCAGAGGTAATCCAGCGCCGCCTGCATGCGGTTGTGGCTTTCTTCGGTGCCGTCCCCGAGGGAAATCACCGTCTCGGCGGACCGCTCAAAGTGGTAGGCAACTTCCTTCGAAGCTTTCTCTGCAATCGCGGCCACCCGCTCGTCCGAGGAGCTTTTCAGCTGCTCCAGCATCAGCCCATGCCAGGCATCGAACAGGAACTGGCGCATCAGCGTCTGGCCGAAGTCACCGTTGGGCATCTCGACCAGCAGCAGGTTGCGGAAGTCCCAAGCGTCGCGCAGAAACGCGAGGTCGTCTGCGGATTTCCCCTCGCCCTGCACATCTGCTGCTAGCCCCAGCCACATCTGTGTCTGGCCGATCAGGTCGAGAGCGATGTTGGCCAGTGCGATGTCTTCCTCCAGCACCGGCGCGTGCCCGCACCATTCGCTGACCCGGTGACCGAGGATCAGTGTGTTGTCTCCCATGCGCAGCAGGAACTGCACAAAGGCTTCTTGCTGGGTGAGGGCGGGCTGAGCTTTGGCGGCGGCGGCAGTCATCACATCGCCCCCACTTCGTCAGGAATATCGAAGAAGGTCGGGTGACGGTAAACCTTGCTTTCCGACGGCTCGTAAAGAGGACCTTTGTCGCTGGGTGAGGAGGCGGTGATCGCCGCGGCTTCGACAACCCAGATCGACACACCTTCGTTGCGGCGGGTGTAGACGTCGCGGGCGTTCTTGATTGCCATTTCGGCGTCGGGCGCGTGCAGGGAGCCGACGTGGCGGTGGCTCATGCCGTGCTGGCCGCGGATGAAGACTTCCCACAGGGGCCATTCGTTTTTCATATCTCTAATCCTCTTGGCTGAGGGGGCGCCGCGGGCGCTGGAAGGTTCGAAAGTTACTCGGCCGCGTGTTTGCGCGCGGCCTTTTTGCGGGCATGTGCGAGCATGCCGTCGCGCACCCATTGGCCATCCTTCCAGGCCTTGTTGCGGGCGGCGAGACGGTCGGCATTGCACGGGCCATTGCCCTTGATCACGTCAAAGAACTCATTCCAGTCCGGGTCAGTGAAATCGTAGTGACCGCGTTCCTCGTTCCATTTCAGGTCCGGGTCCGGAATGGTCAGCCCCAGGTATTCCGCTTGCGGCACGGTCTGATCGACGAACTTCTGACGCAGCTCGTCGTTGGTGTTCATCTTGATCTTCCATTTCATCGACTGCGCGGAATGGACCGAGTCCTTGTCCGAAGGGCCGAACATCATCAGTGACGGGTACCACAGCCGGTTCAGCGCATCCTGCGCCATCTTCTTCTGCTCCGGTGTGCCCTCGGCCATTCGGCGGATGACATCGTAGCCCTGGCGCTGGTGAAAGCTTTCTTCCTTGCAGACGCGGATCATGGCGCGGGAGTAGGGGCCGTAGGAGGTCCGCTGCAACGGCACCTGGTTCATGATCGCCGCCCCGTCCACCAGCCAGCCGACCGCGCCGATGTCGGCCCAGTTCAGCGTCGGATAGTTGAAGATCGAGGAATACTTCATGCGCCCGTCGAGCAGCATTTCCGTCATCTCGTCGCGGCTGATACCCAGCGTTTCCGCGGCACAGTAGAGATACAACCCGTGGCCTGCCTCATCCTGCACCTTGGCCAGCAGGATCGCCTTGCGCTCCAGCGTCGGCGCGCGGGTGATCCAGTTGCCTTCGGGCAGCTGGCCGACGATTTCAGAATGAGCGTGCTGGCCGATCTGGCGGATCAGCGTCTTGCGGTAGCCCTCGGGCATCCAGTCCTTGGGCTCGATCTTCTCACCTGCGTCGATGCGGGCCTGAAAGGCGGCCAGCTTCTCCGGATCGTCCTGGGTCGCTTCGGATTTGATCATCTGAGCATACATGTCTGGGACCTCCTGCGGGTTAGATTACACGCGTTCCAGGATCAGGGCTGTGCCCTGACCGACGCCGACGCACATGGTGCAGAGCGCATAACGCCCGCCGCTGCGCTGCAGCTGATAGGCGGCGGTCAGCACCAGCCGCGCGCCGGACATGCCGAGCGGGTGGCCAAGCGCGATGGCACCGCCATTAGGGTTAACATGGGGCGCATCGTCCGGAAGGCCAAGTTCGCGCAGGGTGGCAAGGCCCTGGCTTGCGAAGGCCTCGTTCAGTTCGATCACATCCATCTGTTCGATGGTCAGGCCGGTGCGGGCCAGAACCTTGCGGGTGGCGGGCACCGGGCCAATGCCCATGATGCGCGGCTCGACCCCTGCGGCGGCCATGCCGACGATGCGGGCCATCGGCTTCAGGCCGTTCTTCGCAGCCGCAGCCTCATTCGCCATCAGGATCGCGGCGGCGCCGTCATTGACGCCGGAGGCGTTTCCTGCGGTCACGCTCTTGTCCGGGCCGTTGACACCCTTGAGACCCGCCAGCTTCTCCGCTGTGGTGCCGGGGCGGGGGTGCTCGTCGGTGTCGATCACCAGGTCCTCGCCCTTGCGCTGGGGAATGGTGACCGGAGTAATCTCGTCCTTGAAAATGCCAGCCTCATGCGCGGCAGCCCAACGGGCCTGGCTGCGGGCGGCAAAGGCGTCCTGATCCTCGCGGGAGACGCCGTAGTCTTCGGCAACGTTGTCGGCGGTCTGCGGCATGGAATCGGTGCCATACATGTCGTGCATGCGCTTGTTCACGAAGCGCCAGCCGATGGTCGTGTCGTAGACCGCATTGGCACGCGTAAAAGCGGCGGTGGCCTTGGGCATCACGAAGGGCGCGCGCGACATGCTTTCAACGCCGCCGGCGATGGCCATGTCATAGTCACCCGCCTTGATCCCGCGCGAGGCCATGCCGACCGCATCCATGCCCGAGGCACAAAGGCGGTTGATCGTGGTGCCCGGCACCGTGGTGGGCAGGCCCGCCAGCAGGGCCGCCATGCGTGCGACGTTGCGGTTGCTTTCGCCGGCCTGATTGGCGTCGCCCAGGATCACGTCGTCCAGGCTCCCCCAGTCCACATCCGTGTTGCGCGCTGCAAGAGCGGCAATCGGCAGGGCGGCCAGGTCGTCAGTGCGTATCTGGCTGAGCGCACCGCCGTAGCGGCCGATCGGGGTGCGGGTGGCGTCGCAGATGAAAGCATCCATGGGTGTTCGCGTCTCCTGTGGTGCTGGCGGGAATTCCCCGACCGTAGGGTCGGTGATACGCCGAATGATGATTCGCGGCAAGTTAAATGTAACGCAATTATCAGTTGTCCGAAAATTCTGTAACAGATGGGCTGGTGCATTGCGGCTAGTGAACGTCCACGAACTGAAAGACCTGATTGGGGTATTTTTGACCGTCGATCTGAAAATGGGTCATACCGGCACGACAGAACCCGTGCCGCAGGTAGAATTCGATTGCAGGATGGTTTTCAGCGTTCGTGGCCAGCCATGGCGCGTCCCAGTGCAAACTGCGCCTCTGCTCCAGCCCGGCGTGGAGCAGGCGGCGACCGATACCGCTGCCCTGGTGGCGTGGCTGAACATACAGCGTCGAGATCTCGGTGCGGGACACGCCGCCGGTGGGGTGCGCGCGGTTGTGGCTCAGCCGAATGTAGCCATCAATTCCCTGCTGGTTCTGCGACACCAGAATTCGTTCGTGGGGATCTTGCAGCGCGGCCTCGAAGTGCAATCGGGTGAAACGGTCGAGCACGAAGTCGGCAAAAGCCGCTGCAACGCTTTGGCGCAGGTAGGTTCCCAGCCAGACTTCGATTGAAAGCGCGGCGAGGCTGGAGCAATCGTCCAGGGTGGCGGGGCGGATGAGGGACCTGGTTGCGTTCATCATGGCTCCGTGGGCGAGGGGGAAATGCGCAATCGTTTCGCCAGCGCCGAACGCGGGTCAAGGGTCTTGGCGCCCCTGAGGGGATCTTCCGACGCCGGGCCGGCTGGCTTCTCTTTCCCGCACTGACGCTCGCCGGGGTGGGGGCGCAGATGTTCTTTGGGGTTTCTTTTCCGGCCGTCGTCGGCTCTTCTTGCCGCGGAAAGCTGAATGGCACGCTTGGGCGATGCGTTTCAAAAGTTTCACTTTTGCCTGAAACTTGTTACAGGTTGCCAGGTGCCTTCGGGTTGCCAAAGGATATCGGGGCTAGGCGCAGGGTGTTCTGCGAGGCCCAATCAGACGTAAGCTGCGCTGCGCCGCAAGCAGCGCCGAAGGGGAGAAGACAGCCGGATGAGTGAAGCCATTGCATATGAGCGTGAGGGCAGCATCGCTGTCCTGAAAGCGCAGAACCCGCCCGTGAACGCCTTGGGCGTCGAGGTGCGTAAGGGGCTGCTCGCGGGTATCGAACGGGCCGAGCAAGAGGGCGCCAAGGCGGTGCTGATCTACGGCGAGGGTCGCACCTATTTCGCGGGCGCCGACATCCGCGAATTCGGCAAGCCGCCTCAGGAGCCGAGCCTGCCGGATCTGTGCAACCGGATCGAAGCCTCGCCGCTGCTGGTGGTCTCTTCCATGCATGGCACTGCGCTGGGCGGCGGGCTGGAGGTGGCGTTGTCCTCGCATTACCGGGTGGCGGTGCCGTCTGCCAAGATGGGCTTGCCGGAGGTGAACCTCGGCATCCTGCCCGGTGCCGGCGGCACCCAGCGGCTGCCGCGACTGGCGGGAACCGAAGCGGCGCTGGAGATGATCACTTCGGGGCGTCACGTCAGCGCCGCCGAAGCGCTGGAGAAGGGCATCGTCGACCGGGTAGTGGACGGCGATCCGCGTGAGATCGGCCTGTCCTATGCCCGCGAACTGTTGGAACAAGGGGCTGCGCGCCGGGCGGTGGGCGAGATGCCTGCGCCTGAGGCCGTGGACTTTGATGCTGCCTACGCGGCAGTGCTGAAGAAGGGCCGCGGCCAGCTGTCGCCCGCGACCGCGGTACGGGCGGTTCAGGCCGCGGCCGAGGCGGGTAGTTTCGAGGAAGGGCTGAAGCGCGAGCGTGCGCTGTTCATGGAGCTGATGGACTCGGATCAGCGCCAAGGCCTGATCCACGCCTTCTTTGCCGAGCGGGCGGTCAGCAAACTGCCGGAACTGGAGGGCGTCAGCCCGCGCGACGTCGCCTCGGTCGGGGTGATCGGCGGCGGCACCATGGGGGCGGGCATTGCCACCGCCGTCCTGCTTGCCGGGTTGCCGGTGGTGTTGATCGAGATGACAGAGGACGCGGTGGCCGCAGCGCGCGGCCGGATCGAAGGCAACCTGCGCGGCGCGCTGAAGCGCGGCAAGATCAGCGAGGCGCAGTGCGCCGAACTGACCGGCGCGGCGCTGACGGTGTCCACCGATTACGCGGCACTGGCGCAGGTGGACCTGGTGGTCGAGGCGGTGTTCGAGGACATGGACGTGAAACGCGAGGTCTTTGGCAAACTGGACACCCATTGCAAACCGGGGGCGGTGTTGGCGACCAACACGTCCTATCTGGATGTGGACGAGATCGCGGCTGCGACTTCCCGCCCGCAGGATGTGATCGGTCTGCATTTCTTCTCGCCTGCGCATGTGATGAAGCTTCTCGAGGTCGTGGTGGCAGAGAAAACCGCGCCGGAGGTGCTGGCCACCGGCTTTGCCCTTGGCAAGCGGTTGAAGAAAGTCGCCGTGCGCTCGGGCATCTGTGACGGCTTCATCGGCAACCGCATCATGAACGCTTATCGCAAGGCGGCGGAATATGTGGTTCTGGACGGTGCCTCGCCCTACCAGGTGGACGAGGTGGTGCGCGGTTTCGGCTTCCCGATGGGGCCGTTCGAGATGGGGGATCTGGCGGGGCTCGATATCAATTGGGCCGCCCGCAAGCGCCGCGCGCCGACCCGCGATCCACGCGAACGTGTGCCGCGCTTTTACGAGATGCTCTGTGAAGGCGGCGACTTCGGACAGAAGACCGGCAAGGGGTTCTATATCTACGAGGCGGGTCAGCGTGGTGGCGTGCCCAACCCGGAGGTGGCTGAACTGATTGCCAGGGATCAGGCGCAGCAGGGCGTGACCCCGCGCGAGTTCAGCGATGCCGAGGTGCTGCGGCGCTACCTGTGTGCCATGGTGAACGAGGCCGCCAAGGTGGTGGGGGAAGGCATAGCCCGCCGTCCGCTGGACGTGGATATGGTCATGCTGTTTGGCTATGGGTTCCCGCGCTTTTGGGGTGGCCCGCTGAAATGGGCGGACCTGCAGGGGCTGGACGGCATCCTCGCGGACATCCGGGCCTATGCAGCAGAGGATGACTTCTTCTGGCAGCCTGCGCCGCTGCTGGAGCGGCTGGTCGCCGAGGGTCGCCGGTTTGACGATCTGAACAAGGCCGACTGACACCGGAAGCGCCGCCCTCGTCGGCGGCGCGCCCTTCCGGCCCGTCGAGGGCTATCAGGCCGCGGCCCGGCTACGCCGTGCCAGGCGCGCTGAGGTCGATGTTAAATGCAAAAGCGCCGCGCGAAACGCGCGGCGCTGGGCCTAACAAGGCAAACAAGACAAGCGTGTCACATCGCAGGATGTGCCGAGGGGCAGGCCCCTAGCGACTGGCGCAAGTGCCCCGGTCTGGCGCTCAGGCCCAGGTGCCTTGGGTCGAGCTGCGGATCTTGCGGATGTTTTCGCCGTAGACGTCAGGGTTGTCGACCGAACCGCCCTTGAACACGGCCGAGCCCGCGACAAGCACATCTGCGCCAGCCTCGGCCACCAACGGTGCAGTGGTGGGATCAACACCGCCGTCAATCTCGATATGTACCGGGCGGTCGCCGATCATGCTGCGCAGGCGGCGGACCTTTGCGGTCATGTCGAGAAACTTCTGCCCGCCAAAACCGGGGTTCACGGTCATCACGCAGACCAGGTCGGTCAGGTCCAGAAGATGTTCAACCGCTTCAGCGGGGGTGCCGGGGTTCAGGGCCACGCCTGCCTTCATGCCAGCCGCGCGGATTGCCTGCAGGGTGCGGTGGATGTGCGGGCCAGCCTCGACATGGGCGGTCAGCACATCGGCGCCTGCATCGGCATAGGCATCGATGTAGGGGTCCACCGGCGCAATCATCAGGTGCACGTCCATCACCGTCTTCACATGCGGGCGGAACGCCTTGACCGCCTGCGGGCCGAAGGTGAGGTTCGGGACAAAGTGCCCGTCCATCACATCCACATGCACCCAGTCGGCGCCTTGGGCTTCGATGGCCTGGATCTCCTGCCCGAAGTTGGCGAAATCGGCGGAGAGGATCGAGGGGGCGATCTTGATGGAACGGTCAAAGGACATCTGGCAGCTTCCTTCAGCAGCAAAGATAGAGGCAGTTTCTGGCCGTATAGCGGGTCTGGCGGGCTGAGGACAGGGGCAGTTTGCATCCATACCATCTGGGCAGGGCACCTGCACCTAAAGGATGCGGGCGGATGGCGTTACAAAACTTTCACGGCTGTGACACATGAGCTTTGAGCAGCGAGGCTAGGCAGTCCCGGAAAGAAAAGGGAGCGCCGCCGTGCTGCGCATTGACAGACTTACGAAACGTTTCGGCGACAAGACCGCGGTCGAGGCCGCGACGCTGGATATCGACAAACCCTGCATGATCGGGATCATCGGCCGCTCTGGCGCCGGCAAGTCCACATTGCTGCGGATGATCAACCGGCTGGGCGACGCCAGCGAAGGCCGCATCCTGTTTGAAGGCCGTGACATTACCCGATTGAAGGGCAAGGAAAAACGTGCCTGGCAGTCCGAATGCGCGATGATCTTCCAGCAGTTCAACCTGGTACCGCGGATGGACGTGGTGTCCAACGTGCTGCACGGGACGCTGAACCGCCGCAACGTGATGGCGACGCTGTTCAACCTGTACCCGATGGCAGACATCCACAAGGCGATCGATATCCTGGACCGTCTGGGCATCGCCGAACACGCCGCCAAGCGGGCCGAGGCGCTGTCGGGCGGCCAGCAGCAGCGGGTGGCGATTGCCCGGGCATTGATGCAGGACCCCAAGATCATCCTGGCGGATGAACCGATTGCCTCGTTGGATCCGATGAATGCCCAGACCGTGATGGAGGCACTGCGCCGCATCCACGAGGAAGACGG
>JGI12316J15310_10000065_pt6 | contig 140258 bp, 134 predicted proteins | sample MarCyaLeptolynsp_FD_15310 | JGI IMG/M metagenome (IMG submission 15310)
CACGCGCTGGGTGGTTGCAGTGGTGCTGTGGCCTTGATGGGACAGTCCCCGCGGGGGGCCTTGGTGAATCAGCGGCGGATTTGGACTCGGTTGTCGATGGTCTTGACGCCTTTGACTTTCTTGACGACCTTTTCGACTCTTTTCTGGAGTTTCTCGGTCTCTACCCAGCCTTCGACGACTACGGCGCCGGAGGCTACGGCGACTGCGAGTTGGTGCGTGCCTAGTTCGCGGTCGGTGATGAGGGCGCGGTTGACGCGGTCGTAGAGGAGGTCGTCGGAGACCTCCTCGTCCGCCGCCCAGAGTGCGGGTGCGGCGAGTAGGAGTAGGCAGATTTCTCGGCGATGACGGCGCTTCATTTCCGCCTTTATGTTAGGCGACCGGGTCGTCGGCGTCCAACTCGGGGTCGATGCCGAGAGCCTTTAGGTCTAGCTGCTCCAGGCCTTCCGATTCGGACTCGGCGTCGGGTTCGAGGCCGCCCATGCCGGTGAGATAGCGGCCGTCGTCGAGCGTCTTCATGAAGGCCGGTTTGTCGCGCCAGCCGGGCTTGACCTTGACGAAGACCTGCATGTAGACCTTGCGGTCGAAGGCCGCTTCGAGCGATTCCCTGGACGAGGTCGCGATGCGCTTGAGCATCTCGCCGCCTTTGCCGATGAGGATGCCTTTTTGGCCGTCCCGTTCGACGTAGACGACGGCGGCGAGGCGCAGGAGTTTTCCCTGCTCTTCCCACTTTTCAATCGCGACGTGGGTGTGGTGGGGGACCTCTTGTTGGGTCTCGTGGAGGATGCGTTCGCGGATGAGTTCGGAGGCGAGGAAGCGCTCGGGCTGATCGGTGACGTAGTCGTCGGGGTAGTACTGGTTGGCTTCGGGGAGGCGCTCGAAGATCTCGGCGAGCAAGCGGTCGAGGCCGTCGGCTTTCTTGGCGGAGATCGGCACGTAGGCGGCGAAGTCGTGGAGTTTGGAGCACTGCTCGATGAGCGGGAGCAGTTGGTTCTTGTCGGCGATGCGATCGACTTTGTTGAGGACGAGGATGACGGGCGTTTCCGTCTGGGGGAGCGTGCCTAGAGCCTTCTCGTCCTTGGGGCCCATGCCGCGCGAGGCGTCGATCAAGAACAGCACGACGTGGCAGCCGTCGGCTGCGCGACGGATCTCGCGGAGCATGCGGCGGCCGAGTTCCATCTTGGGCTGATGGATGCCGGGGGAATCGACGAAGACGACTTGCCCCTCGGGCCGCGTGACGACGGCTTGGATGGCGTCGCGGGTGGTTTGCGGTTTGGGGCTGACGATCGAAACTTTCGTTCCGGCGAGCGCGTTGACGAGGGTCGATTTGCCTACGTTGGGGCGGCCGACGACGGCGGCGAATCCGGCTTTCATGAATGAGCGACCTGGGAGGCGGAGTCGGCTTCGGGCAACGGCCCGAGCCTCTTGATGCGGACCGAGCGCACGCGACGGTCGTCGGCGCTGAGGACCTCGATCTCCAGGCCGTCGAGGCGTACTCGGGCGCCGGGGTCGGGGACTTGGCCGAGTTGCTCGCAGACTAAGCCGCCGACGGTGGTGGATTCGGTGGAGTCGGCGGGACGGAACCCGGCCAACTCGTCGAGGCGGTCGAGGTCGAGGTTGGCGGAGGCGATGAAGGAGCGGTCGGGGAGGAGCTCGACGTCTTCGGTGGGTTCGGTTTCGTCGCGGATCTCGCCGACGATCTCTTCCATGAGGTCTTCCATGGTGGCGAGGCCGGCGGTCTGGCCGTATTCGTCGACGACGACGGTCATCTGGGAGCTGGAGTCCTGGAGTTCGCGCATCAATTCCTGGATGGGTTTGGTCTCGGGGGTGAGGGTGATCGGGCGGACGAGGTCGCGCACGGGCATGGCGGCGCGGTCGGCCTTCTCGACCTCCAGGGTATCGCGGCTGTGGACGAAGCCGATGACGTTGTCGATGGAGCCTTCGTAGACGAGGATGCGGGAGTACTCCTCTTCGATCTGGAGTTTGCGCAGTTCCTCGACGCTTTGAGCGGCGTCGATGGCGACGACGTCGGGGCGGGCGGTCATGACTTCGCGGACGGTCTTGTCGCCGAACTCGACGACGGACTGGATGAGCTTGCGGTCGGCGTCGTCGATGAGGCCTTCTTCTTCGCCGGCGTCGAGCAGGGCGTCGATGGGTTGCTCGGAGCCGTTGGATTCGTTTTCTTCTTCGGGGTCTTCGCCGCCGAGTTCGGCGACGGAGTGGGCGAAGGCGGTGAGCAGGAGCACGGGACGGATCGTCCAAGCCATGACGCGGGCGGCGGGGACGAAGGCGCGGGACCAGCGGCCGTCGGTGCGGGTGATCAAGACGCCGGGGACGATGTGGCCGAACAAGGCCATTAGGGCGACGGAGACGAGGACGGTTTCGACGAGCGTCGGCCAAGTGGGACCGGCGGGCATGGAGAGCGCGGCGACGTCGACGGCGAGCAGCAAGAGGGTGAGCTGGCGGACCATCGAGTAGCGGCGTAGGCCTTCGCGCTCTTCGAGGCCGAGGCGCGGGAGGACGTGGTCGTCGCAGTAGGCGAAGGCGCGCGCGCCGCGGTGAGGACGCAGGCGCAGGGCTTCGACGAAGAGCGTCGCGAGGAACGACGAGAGCACGAGTCCGGCGCAGAAGACGACGGCGAGGACGAGGCCCGCGATGAAGGCCGGGGTGATCATGCAGCGGCTCGCTCGATCAGGCCGGCTTGGTTGAGGCCGTAGCGTTTGCGGAGTTTGCGTTCCTCGCGGCGCATCGCTCCGTCGTCCGATTCATGGTCGAAGCCGAGCAGGTGCAGCAGGCCGTGCAGGATGAGCAGCTTGATCTCGTCGGTGGTGGAGTGGCCGTACTGCTCGGCTTGGCGAGCGGCGCGGGCGGCGGAGATGAGCACGTCGCCGTGGCGGCCGGGTTCGTCGTCGGGGAAAGAGAGGACGTCGGTGGTTGCGGGCACGCCTCGGAACTGGGCGTTGGCGCGGCGGACGGCGTCGTCGGTCGAGACGAGGACGGCGAATTCCCCGCCCTTGGCCGGGCCGCGGGAAAGGCGAGCGAGGAATGCGCGGACGTCTTGCTCGTCGATCGAAATTTTGCGCTGGCGGTTGCGGAACCACCAAGGGCCGTCGTCAGATCCCATTGCGAACTATTCGTCCGCCTCCTCGGGTTCCACGACGGCGGAAGGCGTCGGGAACAGACTCTTGTGCAAAGTTTTTTGAGTATATCGGTCGTAGGCGCGGATGATGCGCTGGACCAGGTCGTGGCGTACGACGTCGACCTCGTTGAAGTAGACGAAGGAGATGCCTTTGACGCCGTGGAGAACGTCTACGGCTTCAAGCAAGCCGCTGCGGCGGCCCGCGGGCAAGTCGATCTGCGTCACGTCGCCGGTGATGACGGCTTTGGAGCCGAAACCGAGACGGGTGATGAACATCTTCATCTGCTCGGCGGTGGCGTTTTGGGCCTCGTCGAGGATGATGAAGCTCTCGTTGAGCGAGCGGCCGCGCATGAAGGCGAGCGGCGCGATCTCGATGACGTTTTTCTCGATGAGGCGTTCGACGCGTTCGGCGTCGAGCATGTCATAGAGCGCGTCGTAGAGCGGGCGCAGATAGGGGTCGACTTTCTCCTGCGCGGTACCGGGGAGGAAGCCGAGGCGCTCGCCGGCTTCAACGGCGGGACGGGCTAGGACGATGCGGGAGACCTGTTTGTTGAGCAGGCAGGCGACGCCTTGGGCGACGGCGAGGTAGGTTTTTCCGGTGCCGGCGGGGCCGATGCCGAAGACCATGTCGCAGCGGTCCATCGCCTCGAAGTAGCGCATCTGGTTGGCGCTGCGGGGGGCGAGGGATTTGCGGCCGATGGTGCGTTTGCGGCTGGAGACGACGAGGTTGCGGAAGCTGATCTGGTCGTCTTCGACGGCGACTTTGAGGAAGTCGCGGACGTCGCCGTTGGTGAAGCGTTGGCCTTCGCGTGCGAGCTCGTCGTAGTCGCGGAGGATGTCGCGGGCGCGTTCGACGGCGGCCTTTTCGCCCGAGAGTTCCATCTCATCGGCGAGCAGGTGCGTGGTGACTCCGAGGGAGTCCTCGAACAGCCGGATGTTTTGATCGTGGGTCCCGAAGAGTGCTTCTACTCCGTGGGAAAGGGTGACGCGCGCGGTAGTCAAAAGTTCGTGTTGCTGACTCGACTATATCCGAGGGATTGGGGCTCGTCAATCGAGGGGGCGGGGTGGAAAAGGTGAAATCGGTGTGGGGAGCTTGTCAATGGGCGAAGGGCGCCGTGCGCGAGACGGCCGTCAAGATGAATAACGGAAACGGATGTAAGTAACGGACACTACGAAGCTTTCTTGCGAGGCCATGTCGCAGCGGGCGAGGCTTCACGTGCGACCGTGGTCACGGGCTCACGCCCGCGGCACTGTTGTTCGTTCGCCGGCGATCGTGGGGAATGCGATGGTCGTTGTATTTTTTGACGCGACTGCGGGAGTTGCGGGCTAGAGGCCGTGTTTTTGGAGGCGGCGGTACATGGCGCTGCGGCTGAGGCCGAGTTGTTCGGCGGCGGCGTTGACGTTGCCGCCGTGGCGTTCGAGGGTTTGGCGGATGAGGTGGCGTTCAACGTCGTCGAGGCTCATCTCTTCAAGGCGCGGAGCGGCGTCGGACTTCGAGGAGGCGAGGCCGAGGTCGGCGGCGGTGACTTGGGTTCCTTGGGCCATCAAGACGGCGCGTTGGACGACGTGGTCGAGTTCGCGGACGTTGCCCGGAAAGGGGTGCGAGGCGAGGGCTTTGAGTGCGCCTTCGTCGAAGCCGTCGAGGGTCTTGCGGTAGCGGTTGGAGGATTTTTCGAGGAAAAAGGCGGCGAGTTTGAGGACGTCTTCGCCGCGCTCGCGCAGGGGCGGAAGGCGGATCTCGACGGTGTTGAGACGGAAGAGGAGGTCTTCGCGGAACTCGCCGTCCTCGATCATTTTCGGCAAATCGGCGTTGGTGGCGGAGAGGACGCGGGCGTCGATCTGCTTGGCTCGGGAGGCGCCGACGCGCTCGACTTCGCCGGCTTCGAGGACGCGCAAGAGGCGGGCTTGCTGGGTGGGGCTGATGTTGGCGATCTCGTCGAGGAAGAGCGTGCCGCCGTCGGCGAGTTCGAAGCGGCCGATGCGGTCCTTCTCCGCCCCGGTGAAGGCGCCTTTGACGTGGCCGAACATCTCGCTCTCAAAGACGCCTTCGGCCAGGCCGCCGATGTTGACGGGGACGAACGGTTTGGCGGCGCGCTGAGAGATGCGGTGGAGGGTTTGGGCGACGACCTCCTTACCGGAGCCGTGTTCGCCGGTGATGAGGACGTTGGCGTCAGAGGGGCCGATGCGCATCATCAGATCGAGCACGGGGCGCATGGCGGCGGATTCGGCGATGAAGGTGGGCAGGTCTTCGCCGCGCAGCAGGTCGTTCTCGGCTTCGAGGCGACGGCGTTGCTGCTTGGCGCGGCCGAGCTCGACTTGGAGGCCGAGGACGGTGAGCAGGCGGGTGTTGTCCCAGGGTTTTTGGATGAAGTCCTTGGCGCCGACGCGCATGGCTTCGACGGCGAGTTCGACGCTGCCCCAGGCGGTCATGACGACGACGGGCGGGGCGCTCTCGAGGGCGCGCATTTTCTCGAGGAGTTCGAGGCCCTCTTTGCCGGAGGTGGTGTCGCGGGCGTAGTTGAGATCGATGAGGGCGACGTCGAAGGATTCGGAGCGGACGGCGTCGAGGGCGGCGGCGGGGGATTGGACGGTGGTGACGCCGTAGCCTTCGCCTTTGAGCAGGAGTCGGAGGGCGGTGAGGACGTCGCTTTGATCGTCGGCGACGAGGACTTGGGCTTGGGGCGCCTTCATGGGTGGATCGTTTTGATTGTAGGGACGGCGGAGGCGGCGCGGCTATTCATGGCGCAGGGCCTCGGCCGGACTGACGCGGGCGGCGCGCCGCGAGGGGAGGTAGGCGGCGGCGATTCCGGCGGCCATCAACGCGGCGAGCGCGGCGCCGAGCGCCCAGGGATCGGCCGGGGCGACGCCGAAGAGGACGCCCGCCAGGAGCTTTCCGGCGAACCAGGATCCGACCAGACCGACGGCGGCGCCGGCGGCCAGAACCGCGCCCGCTTGGCGCAGGACCATGGCGGTGAGTTCGCGGGCGTCGGCGCCGAGGGCTTGGCGCAGTCCGAGTTCGCCGGTGCGGCGGGCGACGCCGTGGGAGAGGACGCCGTAGATCCCGAGCGAGGCGAGCAACAGGGCGAGAGCGGCGAAGGCGCCGGTGAGCTTTCCGAGGAGGCGTTCGAGGGCGGCGGCGCGATCGAGGATTTCAGAGATCGGAGTCGGCGTGCGGCTGACGGGCATTTGCGGGGCGACGCGTTCGACCGCTTGGCGCATGGCGGCGGTGGGCGGTGGGCCGTCTCCGCGGGTGCGGAAGAGCAGCTTGTCCTGAAAAGCGGGCGAGCCGTGGGAGGTGCGGTAGAGGATGGGCGGCGCCGCTTCTCGCACGTTGACTTGGCGCACGCCGCCGACGACGCCGACGATCTGGAGCCGCTCGTCTCCGAAGACGACGACGCCTCCGACAGCGGAGCGGTTGGGAAAGAATCGCTCGGCGAAAGCCTCATTGACGAGACCGGTCTGGCCGGCTTGGTCGCCGTCCTGAAAGAGGCGCCCTTCAACCAGCGGAACGCCGAGGACGTTGAAGTAGTCCGGCGTGGACTGGCTGCTGAGCACGTTCATGTCTTCCCGCTCGGCAGGCTCATAGCCCTCGATACGGAGCGTGGACGACGAACGGTTGCCGGAGAAAGGGACCTCGTCGGCGAATGCGACGGAGTGGATCTCGCGGATGGAGGCGAGTTCAGCCAGGATGGCGCGACGCATCTCGTCTTGGCCTTCGGCGGAGACGCCGGAAGCCCGAGGGCTGAGGTCGAGCGCCCAGACGCGTTCCGGCTCGACGCCGAGATCGACGGCCTTGAGTTCGCCGAGGGTGCGCATGATCAGGCCGGTGGCGCTGAGCAGCACGAGCGAGAGCGCGACCTGGGAGGCGATGAGCAGGTTCTTGGCGCGGGTTTGACCGCGCGAGATGGAAGCGGCGCCGCGGCCGCCGGCGAGAGCGGAGGCGAGGCCGCTGCGCAGGGCCCACCAGGCCGGGGCGGCACCGAAGAGCAAGAGCGTCGCCAGCCCGACGGCGGCGGCGAAAGTTACGACACGTGCGTCGAGTGCGGTCGCGAGCTCGCTTGAGCCGCGCAGTTCGCCGACCATCTGATGCATGACGGGCATGAGTCCGTCCGCGACCGCCAATCCCAGCAGGACTCCGGCCGCGGCAAGGATCAGGCTTTCGGCGACGAGCTGGCGGAGCAGCCGACCGGTTCCGGCGCCGATGGCGATGCGCACGCCGACCTCGCGACGGCGCTCGGCGGCGCGCGCGAGGAGTAGGTTGGCGAGGTTGGCGCAGGCGATCAGCAAGAGCAGTCCGGTTCCGGCCCAGAGAAGGTTCAACGGGCGGGCGAGGCGGTCGCGGAGGGAGGAGACGCCACGGCCTACGGGGAGGACTTGGACGCGGAAGTCGTCGCTGACTTCGCCGTCGCCGTGCGCTTCGTGGACGCGGAGGACGACTTGATTGACGGCTTCCTCGGCCTGGGGCGCGGAGACGCCTGGAGCGAGGCGGCCGAAGACGTTGAGCCAGTAAGACATTTGGCGGTTGCGACCGACGAAGAGCGATTCTCGACGCGTGATGACCGGCTGTGCGGCGAGAGGGACCCAGAGGTCGACGGGGCGCTCGGGAACGTGGCCGGTGAAGTTTTCGGGGGCAACGCCGATGACGGTGAACGGCTCGTCCTGGAGGAGGATGCTTTGGCCTAGGGCGGCGAGGTCGCCGCCGAAGCGACGCATCCAGTAGCCGTGCGAGAGGACGGCGACGCGGGCGCCGCCGGAGGAGACTTGGTCGTCTTCGGGCTCGATCCAGCGACCGGCCAACGGATGAATTCCGAGCATGCGGAAGTAGTCGCCGTCGACGAGGTCGCACTGGGCGCGGACGGGCCGGGTGGAGGAGGCGCGCTCGCCGACGGTGACGCGCGAGCCGAAGGTCGGCGTAGCGGAGATGCTCGAGAAGACGCCGTCGAACTCGCGTAGCGCTTCGAGTTGTTCATAGGAGAACGAGTCGTCTTGGGGACTGTCGCTCATGCCGAAGCTGCTTGTGAGTCCGGGGCCGAGCGAGACGAGGCGATCGGGTTCGGCGACGGGCAAGCTCCTCACGAGCAGCGCATCGATGAAGCTGAAGACGGCGCTGTTGGCCCCGATGGCGAGGGCCAGGACGGCGATCGACACGGTGGTGAAGACCGGAGAACGGCGCAGCGTGCGCAGGGCGAAGCGTAAGTCGGAGAGGGTCCCGCGAAGCATCGCCGGTGTTTGAGCACGCGGGTGGCCAATCGCGGAAACCCTTGTGCTGCGGGGATTTTGGACCTATCCCGATGACGGCGGCGGGACGGCGGGGTCCCGTTTTCGGGACGGAATCAGTCGGCGACTGCGGTGCGATTGGACAGCTCGACGGAGACGCGAACGACGCGCCGGAGCTCTTCTTGCAGATCGGTGGGGCGAAAGGGCTTTTGGATGTAGCCCATGGCGCCCTCGGCAATCATCTGGCGCATACGCTCGCTGGATGCATCGGTGGAGACGACCACGACGGGAACCTTTTGCAAGTCGGCGTCCGACATGATGCGAGACAAGAGCTCGCGGCCGTCCATGACCGGCATGTTGATGTCGCTCAAGACCAAGTCAAAGACGCTCTGCCTGAGACGGTCAAGCGCCTGAAGGCCGTCTCCGGCGTGGGCGACGTCCCCGATGGAGAGGCCGGACGCGCGCACGACTTTCTCAATCAGCCGGCACATGGCCGGCGAGTCGTCGACGACTAGGATCTGAAGAGGCATGGCCGGACGTGCGGCGACTGCGCGCCGTAGGGTGCGTTCGCCTATGAGGCGTATCGACTCGGACGGCGGGAATCTATAGCGAAACGTAGGCTCATGAGGCCGGTGTTGCTGTCGATGAGAGAGCTGTCCTCGCTAAGTCCTATGGAACCGCTAGAAGTCATGATCGTCGACGACGATCCTTCCATTCGAATGACGTTGGGGCGTTGGCTCCAAAAGTCCTGCGGGACGGACGCATCGGAGTACGTAGACGGCGTGGAAGCGCTGAACAGGCTCAACGCGGAGTCCGCCGACTTGATGCTGCTGGACGAGTCGATGCCGAACCTGTCCGGGTTGGAACTGCTCGAGATCGTCCGCGGGGACCCCGAACTGCGCCACCTGGAGGTGGTCATGGTTTCGGCGGCGGGTCACCGGGATCAGATTGAGAAAGCCCTTGCGCTGGGGGTCAGCGATTATCTGGTGAAGCCGCTCTCGTTTCAAGGAAGCGAATCGAGGTTGCGGGCGGCGGTGGACCGGGCCAAGAAGCTGCAACGACGACGACGTCGGCAGGCGCGCCCGGAACAGCCGAAGGTGTTGATCGCGGCGCCGGACGCGCGCACGCGAGAGCTGGCGGAAGAAGCGCTGGGCGAACACTTTGAATGCCAGTCGGTGAGTACGCTGGGAGGACTGTTCGTGGCCGCCTTCCGCTATCGGCCGGCGTTGGCGGTGGTCGCCGACTCGCTGCCGGGCTTTCGGCCGGAGCTGGCCGTGGCCAAGCTGGAAGCGGCGGCGCGCACGATGCGGCCGGCGGTGGTCCTGCTCAGCGAGAAACCGACTCCTGAGAAGAACGAGGCGCGAGCGCCGATCGGTCTGCCGCGGTATCCGCAGCCGGACGCGCTGCGAGCCTGCGTGCAGAAGGCCCTCAAGCATGGGGGCGTCGATCCGGGCGATCCGGCGACTTGGGTCGAGCGACTGGAACCGCAGTTCGCGAACGCCGTGATGGAGTCCTTCTCCGTGATGTTGGGGCGGGAGGTGCGACCGGCCGCGACGGACCGACTGACCGGGCCGACTCGGTCTTGGTCGATTGAGCTACGACCTCCTCTAGACGGGTGCGTGCTGCGCGGGACGTTCCATGCGGTCGACGGAGTCGGGCAGGCGGCGGCGATGGACATGCTCGGGATCGACGAGAGTGAACTGGATGCGGAAGTCGTCGATAGTTGCATGTCGGAGGCGCTGAACGTGTTCGGCGGACGACTGAAAGCGACCGCGAGCGAGCTCCTGGTGGATTTGCGGATGGGATTGCCGGAGCGCGAGCACGAATTGGGGCCCGCCGATTACGAATGGCGGCGCGTGTTCCACTGGGACGACACGTTGAGCTTTCAAGCTTCGGTGCAGGCCTATCGGCGGCCCGCTGAGACGGCCGAAGCGGCCTCGACCTAAAGAACGGAGGTTGCTTGCCTGCAGGTCGTGTCGCGAGTCGCGCGGGTCGCGTGAGAGGGGCTTTGAAAAGATTGAGTGGGTGTGGTTGGAGGCGAAGTTGGTGTTGCGGAAGCGGGCGCGGCGAGAGACTTCCCGGGGCTTGCGCCCCGGGCGGACTCGGCATGCCACGGCATGCCGAGTCCCTACATTTGAGCATCGGGCTCTTGCTTCGCAAATCGCCCTATACCCGCTCCATCACTGTCGCGGCTCTGCCGGAGGAAGAGTGTTTGAGGGCGGCGGGTGTCCGACTCTGGATCGCGAAGGGGGGTGCTTCACGTGCGACCGTGGTCGCGGGCTCACGCCCGCGGCACCGTTGTTCGTTCGCCGGCGGTCGTGGAAAATTGAATGGTCGTTGTATTTTTCACAGCTCCTTGCGTACCGGGCTCTGACGGATCTGGCTGCCGTTGGGGCGCGACCGGCAGGGACTTCCGACACCGGTTGCTAGGCTGCAAGCAGAGTGGCGACGCAAACGGATTCCGCCGAGAGCGCGCGTGCCGCCGCGGAACTGGACGCCCTGATTCCGAGGTATGCCGGTTTTCTGTTGCGGGCGACGGCGACGACCGCGGACCTCTCCTTCATCTTCCTTTTGGAGGTGTTGGTCTTCTTCTTTCTGGGATGGGACTGGCTGGGAGAGTCCTTGGAGCAATCGGCCTGGATCGTCCCGACGATCTGCCTTGTAGGGGTGCCGTGGCTGTACGAATCCACGCTGACGGCGATGCCGGGAGCGGCGACCTGGGGCAAGCGTTGGGCGGGTATCTACGTGGCTCGGGCCGACGGCGGGCGACCGACGCCGGCGCAAGCGCTGCTGCGGCATCCGGCTAAGTATCTTTCGCTGGCGACGGCAGGCATCGGCTTCTACGTGCAGCCGTTCACGTATCGCAAGCAGGCGCTGCACGACCTCCTTGCGGGCACGGTCGTGCGCGAGAGGTAGAGAGGGCAGGTTAGCCGGCGCGGCGGTTGAGGCGGCTCAAGGCTCGGCCGACGACGGCTCCTCCGACCACGGCCAGCAAGAGCGCGACGCCGGCTGACTGCAGTTCGCCGAAGAGGTATTTGCCGGCGGCGAACATCAGGCCGTAGACCAGGAGACAAGAGGCCGCGAAGGCGAGGACGTCTTCGCCGAGGCCCTTCTCCGGCTCGACGTCGGGTTCGAGCTTGGCGATGGGTCCCCATCCGACGGCGTAGGGCCGGACGCGGCGGTAGAAGTCTCGGAGGGTATCGAGTGGTTCAGCCGGCGTCGCCCACATCACCGCCAACCACACGGCGGTCGTGGCCGCTACGGTCGTGACCATGACGGTTGAGAACTCGAGCGGCTGATCGGTATCCAATCCCCCGATGAGTTGCAGGCCTAGGGACACCACGGCCGCCGTCGCGACCGCGGCGACTTCGGCCCAGGCGTTTACGCGCCACCAGAACCAGCGCATGATCAAGACGCCTCCGGTTCCGGCGCCGGTGGCGAGGAGAAGCTTCCAGACGCCGGATATCGAATCCATGTAGAAGGTCACGCCCGCGGACGCGACGGCGAGGAGCAAGGTCGTCCAACGAGAGACGCGGATCAACTCGGGTTCGGAGGCCGACGGGCGGTAGAAGCGGCGGTAGACGTCGTTGACGATGTAGCCGGCGCCCCAGTTCAGGTTGGTACTCACTGTCGACATGTAGGCGGCGACGAAACCGGCGATCATGACGCCTCTCAGAGCCGGGGGAAGGTGTTCGAGCAGGACGCGCACGTATCCGGTTTCCGGGTCGTCGAGAGACGGGTAGAGGACCGTTGCGGCGAGGGCGACGATGACCCACGGCCAAGTTCGCAGGGCGTAGTGCGCGACGTTGAACCAGAGGGTGGCGAGCAGCGACTGGCGCTCGTCCGAGGTCGAGAACATGCGCTGGGCGACGAAGCCGCCGCCGCCGGGATCGGAGCCGGGGTACCAGGTGGACCACCAGACCAGTCCGAGGTAGACGCAGAGGGCTTCGACGGGCATCCACGGGGAATCGGCGGCCGGGAAGAAGGCCAAGGGTTCGCCGGGCGCGGAGGCCAGACCCGCGACGAGTTGATCTAGACCGCCTACGGCGTCGACGGCGTAGTAAGCGAGGGCGATCGAGGAGCCCATCATCAAGGCGAACTGGACGAGGTCGGCGACGAGCACGCCGCGGAGGCCGGAGAGCGCCGACGTCCCGGCAGTGAAGGCGATCAAGAGCAGAACGACGCCGACGGCCTCATTGCGAGTGAGGCCGACCGCGACGGTGAGGATCTTGATCATCGCCAGGTTGACCCAGCCGAGGACGACGATGTTGATGGGTAGGCCGAGGTAGACGGCGCGGAAGCCGCGCAGAAAGGCGGCGGGCTTTCCGGCGTAGCGCAGTTCAGCGAACTCGACGTCGGTGAGGACGCCGGAGCGCCGCCACATACGCGCGAACAGGAAGACTGTCAACAGACCCGAGAGTGCAAAGTTCCACCAGAGCCAGTTTCCGGCGACTCCTCCGAGGGCGACCATACCGGCGACGGCGAGCGGAGTATCGGCGGCGAAGGTGGTGGCGACCATCGAAGTACCCGCCAGCCACCAGGGCACCGTGCGACCTCCGACGAAGAACTCGTCGACGCCGCGAGAGGCGCGTCGGCGGTAGTAGAGGCCAATCGCCAGCGACAGCGCGAAGTACGCTATCATGACCAGCCAGTCGGTCCAGAGGAGTTGCATGGAGCCGCCATTATACGCGGCGTAGGGGAGTCGGACCCGCTACGTCGTCCGGGCTTCAGGAAGAAAAAAAGATTTTCGGATATGATTGTCTGATGCGGCCGCCCGACCGCGTATCCGAAAAAGTGGGAATCGAACAAGGATGCTGTACTCGAAGTCGGTCGAATACGCGCTTCAGGCCTTAGCGCGGTTGTCTGAATTGGGAGAGGGCGAGTACCGCATGGCTCGTCGAATCGCCGAGGAAGAGAACATGCCTTCGTTCTTCCTTGCGAAGACGCTGCAGACGCTGGCGCGGGCCGGCATGTTGCGTTCGTCGAAGGGGCCTTCGGGCGGGTTTTGCCTGGTGACCCCGGCGAAGAAGATTCGCCTCGTGGACGTGATTGAGGCGCTGGACGGTCTGGAAGGTCTGGAGTCGAACGCGGCCGGGCTGCCTGGATTCAAGCCGGTGTACGCGTCGGTGATGAGCTACCTGAAGCAGACGACGATCGCCGACATCGCGGCGCAGCGGGCGCGTGCTCGGAAGGCGGCGCAGCGGAAGAAGGCGGCGAAGAAGAAGGCTGCGAAGCGGTAGGAGAAGGTTTTGGCCGTTGGCTGTTGGCCGTGAACCGTTGGCCGTGAGCCGTTGGCTGCTGCTTGCGCGGAAGAAGTTCGGTCGGTAATCGCCAAACCGACGGAGAACAAAGAAAGGGCCGCGGCTTCGGCCGCGGCCCTTTTTCGATTTTGGATGAATTGCTTAGCCGTTACTTCGCGGCGGCGAAGCGGGCGGCGACGGCGTTCCAATCGATGACGTTGAAGAACGCCGAGATGTAGTCGGGGCGGCGGTTCTGGTAGTTGAGGTAGTAGGCGTGCTCCCAGACGTCGAGTCCGAGGATCGGGGTGCGGCCTTCCATTAACGGGGTGTCCTGGTTGGGGGTCGACTCGACGACGACTTTGCCGCCGTCGACCGAGAGCCAGGCCCAGCCGGAGCCGAAGCGCGTGGCGGCGGCGTTTGAGAATTGATCCTTAAAGCCGTCGAAGCTGCCGCAGGCGGCGTTGATCGCGTCGGCGAGATCGCCGGAGGGGGCGCCGCCGCCGGAGGGGCTCATGACGGTCCAGAAGAGGGAGTGGTTGGAGTGGCCGCCGCCGTTGTTGCGCACGGCGCCGCGGATGCCTTCGGGGACGCTAGCGAGGTTGCGCATGAGGTCGTCGATGGAGTGGGCGGCGAGATCGTCGTGGCCTTCGAGGGCCGCGTTCACCTTGGAGACGTAGGCCGCGTGATGCTTGTCGTGATGGATCTCCATCGTTTTGGCGTCGATGTGCGGCTCCAGCGCGTCAAAGGCGTAGGGTAGATCGGGTACTGAGTAAGCCATTGGGGTGTGGGTGCTCCTGTTTTGGTCCTTTCGTGGTGAGGTCTTGATCGAATCGAAGCCCCTCAGTGTACAACAGGGTTAGGTTTTCGAATTGCGGTAACCAAGTCGCTGATACGGTTCGTCCTTGCTTGTGAGAGGAGCCCCTTATGGAGAATCGATACGCGCTCCGTTTGTTAGGCTAACTCTCGAAGACGCAACTGTTTGCCGAGACGCACCGTGTCCCTATCCGACGTTTATCGCCCGCTGTTTTCCCCGCTGCTTTTTGGCGCTTCGCCCGCGCTTCCGGATCTTCCGGCCGACCCTGGCCAGAAGCCCGGCCCGGAGCCGGCGCCTCCCTCGTCGCCCCCCTCCTCACCTCAGAAGAAGCCGGGCGGCGCGGGCGGTCTGTGGATGCTGTTGGCCGGGCTGGCGATCGGGGCCGGGGTCTGGCTGGCTCTCGAAAATCCGGCCGTGGGAGGACCTTCCGGGCCGGGACCGGCGTTGAATACGGCGGTCGTCGACCAAGGTCGGGTGCAGAATACCCTGCGCGTGGGCGGGACGGTGCAGGCGAAGAACTACGCATCGATTCGCGCGCCGCGTATGAACGGACCGCGTGACGCGGGGCGGACGGATTTGACGCTGATGGAGCTTGCCGAGCCGGGATCGACGGTTCGGCGGGGGCAGACGATCGCGCGGTTCGAGCTACGATGGCTCGAGGATCACATCGACGATCGCGAGTCGGCGTTGACGGTTTCGCAGTCGCAAGTCGAAAAGCAGCGCGCCGACCAGATGATTTTGCAAGAGACCGATCGGCAGGCGGCGGTCACGGCCAAGGCTGAATACGACAAGGCGAAGCTCGATCTGCGCACGGCGGAGGTCCGCTCGGATATCGAAGGCGAAGTGTTGAAGAACATGGCGCAGGAGGCCGAAGCGACGTGGAAGCAGTTGGAGTTCGCCGCCGAGGCGCAGAAGGAAGCGCACGCCGCCGAGCTGCGTACGTTTGAGATCACGGTCGGCGAGGACCAACTGCATCTCGACCGGCACGTGCGCGACTACGGAAAGATGACGGTCAAGGCGCCGCTCGACGGACTGATCGTGATGGAGACCTCGTACAAGGGCAACGGTCAGTTCGGCCAGAGCGAAGAGGGGGACCGCGTCAACCCCGGAGCTCTGTTCATGCGCGTGGTCGATCTGTCGGAGATGATCGTGCAGGCCGAGGTGAACCAGGTGGATATCCAGAACGTACGCATGGGACAGAAGGCGCGCGTGCGGCTGGACGCGTACCCGGACGTCGAGTTGGACGGGCGGATCGTCGGCATCGGCGCGATCGCCGGGAAGGCCGGCGGCGCGGGCGGACGCTTTTCGCGCGGCGGCTCGGGGCTGTTCTTGAAGGCGGTGCCGGTGGAGATCGCGATCGACGGTAAGGATGAGCGGGTGATTCCGGATCTTTCAGCGAGCGTGGATATCTTAGTCGACGAGCCGGTGGACGGTATCGTGGCGCCGCGCGAGGCGGTGCGCAGCGAGGGCGAGCGGCGGTTCATCTATGTGAAGTCGGGCGACCGCTTTGTGGAGCGGGAAGTGACGCTGGGGAAGATGAACGATACGCACGTGCTGATCGAATCGGGGCTTGAGCAGGGCGATGAGATTTTGATCGACGAGCGCGTGCCTCAGGCTTGACGGGGTTGGAGGCGAAGCTTGGAGCAGCGGGCTCTTGCTTCGCAAATCGCCTTGGGACCCGGCACTCACGTACCGGGCTCTGACGGATCCGACCGCCGTTGATTCTTTCACAGTCGCGAGGGTGCTAAGGTCGCTGGAGCGACTGCTCCGCTTCGCCTATGCCCGGCTGGAAATATTCCGCCTCTGTTGTCGCCGCCGTTGTGTTTGCTCTGGCCCTGGCTTGGAGTCCGTTGGGGCGGCAGATCGATTCTTGGGCGTACGATCTGTTGCTGCGCGCCTTCCCTCCCCCGGCCGGAAAGTCGGAATCGGTGATCGTGGCGATCGACGAGGAGACGCTCGAACGTTACGGCGGATTGCTGGCGTTGCGTGAGCCGTTGGCGCGGGCGATCGATCGTCTGGCCGAGGCGGCGCCTGCGGCGATCGCGGTCGACGTCGTGCTGTCGGAGCCGAGGACGCCCGAGGAGAACGCGCCGCTGGCGGATGCGCTGGAGACGAGTCCGCCGGTGGTGCTGGCGGCGAACTTGCGCGCCGAGCAAGGAGCGGGTTGGGAGATGCCGATCGAGGCCTTCGCCGAACAGGCCGCGGCGGTCGGACATGCGCATGCGGAGCCGGATCGGGACGGCGTCTGTCGTCGCGTATTGCTCGCGAAGGCGCACGAGCGGACGCGGCTGTGGTCGATGGGGCTTGAGACCTATCGCGCGGCGATCGGTTCGCCGCGGATCGCCGAGACGGAGGAGGGGCTGGAGTTGGGCGACGCCTTTGTCCCGGCGGACTACCGCGACGACCGGCCGCTCTTGTTGCGCTTCGCCGATCCGGAGCGGCCGATCGAGCGGCTGTCGTTGGCGCGGGTGCTGGAGGATCCGACGGCGGCGGAGACGGTTCGCGGACGGGCCGTATTCATCGGCGTCTTGGTGCTGGGCGGTCTCGATCGTTACTTGATGACGCCGTACTCCTACGGGCGGCCGATGGCGGGCGTCGAGATCAACGCGACGGTCTATGAGACGCTGGCGAGGGGCGAGTTTCTGAGGCCGGTCTCGGCGGGTGCGGCGCTGCTGGTCGCGCTGCTGATCGCGCTTGCGACGGGCTGGATCTTCCATCGGTTCTCCGGGCGGACGGCGGTGTGGTTGGGCGCCCTCGCATTGGCCGCGGCGCACGTCTTGCCTGTGCTGAGCTTCTTGCAGGAAGCGGTCTTCCCCGCCTCGCAAGCGCTGCTGGTGGGCTGGATGACTTTTGGCGCCGGAGCGGCTTGGAACTATTTGGGCGTGGGCGAAGCGCGGGACCGAGCCCAGCGTCAGACCGAGCGCTACCAGAAAGCGGTGCACTACGTGACGCACGAGATGCGGACGCCGTTGACGGCGATCCAAGGGTCGTCGGAGTTGATTAGTCGCTACTCGTTACCGGAGGATCGGCAGCGACAGATCGGCGAGTTGATCCACAAGGAGTCGCAACGGCTGTCGCGCATGGTTGAGATGTTTCTCTCGGTGGAGCGGCTATCGGCGGGCGAGTTGGAGCTTCGTCGCGAAGCGGTGGACGCCGATCAGTTGCTGGCCGAATCGCTTGAGCGCTTGCGACCGTTGGCCGCCCGCAAACGGATTACGATCGACCATGAAAGAGGAGACAGAGCGCCGATTGACGGAGACCGTGAACTGCTCGAATATGCCTGCTACAATCTAATCTCGAACGCCGTCAAGTATTCGCCCGCTGACACGGCGATCACCGTCCACGCCTGGCGCGAAAACGAACGAACCTTCGTTTCCGTGGAAGATCAGGGCTATGGGATGGACCCTTCCGAACTCCGCGATATCTTCAAGCGCTTCTATCGCGCCGGCAACGCTGAGCGTTCCGGCGAGAACGGTTCCGGTTTGGGACTGGCGCTGGTGGAAGAGATCGTCGTGGGGCACGGGGGCTCTATCGCCGTCGAAAGCCAGATCGACCGCGGTTCGCGATTTACTTTGAACTTGCCGGCGGCCATGGAAAGGACGGAAACGTGAACCCGAAACCGAGAATCCTCTTCGTTGAAGACGACCCTGCGATCCTGACGACTTTCGTCTCCGGTTTGGAGATGGAAGGCTACCCGGTGGTGGCCGTCTCTTCGACGGAAGAAGCGCTGAGAAAGCTGGCCAACGACGAGTTTTCGATCGTCGTCACCGACATTTACTTGGACGAGCGGACCGGCATGGACGTGCTTAAGGCCGCCCGCGATTACTTGCCCGATGCGTTGGTGATCGTGATCACCGGGCAAGGCACGATGGAGACGGTGATGCAGGCGACCGAGCGCGGCGCCTTCGACTACCTCGCCAAACCGTTCGACCTTTCTCGTCTGCTCGAGGTGCTGCAGCGCGCGGAAGGCGTGCTGGGCGAGAAGAAGGCGGCGCCGGTCGCCGCGCCCGACATTCCGCCGACGGAGATGGTCGGGTTTTCCGAGCCGATGATCGCCGTCTATAAGACGATCTCGCGCGCCGCCCCGACCGAAGCGCCGGTGCTGATCCAAGGCGAATCGGGCACGGGCAAGGAGATGGTCGCGCGGCTGATCCACAAGAACTCGAAACGCTCGCACGGGCCGTTCGTGGCGGTCGACTGCGGATCGATCGCGCCGTCGCTGATGGAGTCTGAGCTCTTCGGCACGTTGCGCGGCGCGTTTACGGGGGCGGATCGGGATCGTGCGGGACTGTTCGAAGCGGCGCATGAGGGGACGGTGTTTCTGGACGAGATCGGCGAGGTCGACAACGGGTTCCAGTTGAAGCTGCTGCGGTTTTTGCAGGAGAAAGAGATCCGGCCGCTGGGCTCGCCGAAATCGGTGAAGGTCGACGTGCGGATCGTCGCCGCGACCAATCGCAACTTGCGCAAGATGGTCGACGAGGGCGAGTTCCGCGAGGACTTGTGGTTCCGGCTCAACGTCGTGTCGATCGATCTGCCGGCGCTGCGCCAACGCCGAGGCGACGTGCGGACCTTGGCGGGGCATTTCCTCGAGCAGTACGGCGCGCGCTACGAGCGGCAGGTGAGTCTGACGCCGCAGGCGTTGCGGGCGATGGAGGAGTACCATTGGCCGGGCAACGTGCGGCAGTTGCAGCACCTGTTGGAGCGGTTGGTGATCCTGAGCCCGCTCGACACGATCGACGCGGAGACTGTCCAGAAAGCGCTTGAGGACGTGGAGCCGAAAGAGAAGCCGGTGCAGTCGTTGGCGGACGCGGAAGAGGAACAGATCCGCAAGGTGCTTTCGGCGACGAACGGGAATAAGACGCGGGCCGCGAAGATTCTGAATATCGAACGCAAGACGCTCTACCGGAAGTTGGAGCGGATGGGGTTGTAGTCTCTCGCGCGGTCGCGTCGGTCGGTCGCTTTGGCGGGACTAACGTTCGCCTGCCTGCGGCGTCGATTGTCCATGTTCGCTCGTATGTTGAATCGATTGGGCTGCTGACGCATGCTGCGCTATGTGCCCCGAATGTACCGACTGCTCATTCTGGCTACGTTACCCGCGACGGCGTTTGCCTGTGAGTGCCGAGGCGTTCCGGTTTGTGAGCGGATACAGTCCTATCCCATCGTATTTTGGGGCGAGACCGTATCGGGCGGCCGTACTGCGGACCAGAACCCCTGGAGCGGCGCAGCAGAGCCGGCCAAGCTCAAGGTTCTCGACAACTTTCGCGGGATAGCGGCGGAGCAGGAGTACGTCGAGGTCTTCGAAGACGCCTTTCAAGCGCTATGTTCGAGGGCGCCGTATCGTTTGGGGAAACGTACTCTAGTTTTCGCGCGACAAGACGAGAACGGCCGACTCAGAGACCACACGTGCTCGGGGTCATTCTTCGCGGACGAGGGCTCGCGCGAACTAGACGTCGTTCGGCGGTATTTCGCTGGAGAACCGACGACGGTCGTGGGGACCGTCCGCCAGAACGACGAACCGAACAGAGCCCGTATGCAGCCCCTCGAAGGGGCGCGTGTGACGGTATTCGTCGGGCCTGCGGCCGTCCAGTCCGTACTCACTTCGGCGGACGGCTCTTTCGAGATCCGCGGCCTGGCGCCCGGGAGCTATCGAGTGTCCGCGAGCAAGTCAGGATACAAACGTCGCAATTCCTCGGTGACCTCCTTCCAGCTTGAACGCTCAGGTTGCGCGATCGCGGATCTGTCGCTATGGACGAGCAACTCGGTCAGCGGCAGAGTCCTAGGCTCAGATCAACAACCCGTCCAAGCGAAGTACGAGTTTCGGGGGTGGGTACTTGGATCCCATGGATTCCCCATTGCGCAAGCCGTGAGCTAGCGAAATACCGCGCTCCGGGCTGAGCCCAAACGAGTGAAACAACGGGCTCTTGCTTCGCATATCGCCTTATGTCCGCTCCATCAGGGGCTGTGAAGAATTCGAACCGGGCGGTCGTGGATGGATCGTCGAAGTCTTCGTAGCTCTTGCCCTTGCGAGATTGGCGAAGGGCGCCGTGCGCAAGACGGGGGTCAAGATGAATGACGGCGACGGATGTAAGTAACGGAATCAAAAAATTCTACTTGCGAGGCCATGTCGCAGCGGATGAGGCTTCACGTGCGACCGTGGTCACGGGCTCACGCCCGCGGCACTGTTATTCGTTCGCCGGCGGTCGTGGGGAATGGGGCGGTCGTTGCATTTTTCACAGCCCCTCAAGGCGTGTGAAAAATTTGAACCGGTCGGTCGTGGATGGATCGGCGAAGTCTTCGTAGCTCTTGCCCTTGCGGGATTGGCGAAGAGCGCCGTGCGCAAGACGGGGGTCAAGGTGAATGACGGAAACGGATGTAGGTAACGGAATCTAAGGATCCTACTTGCGAGGCCATGTCGACGCGGGCGAGGCTTCACGTGCGACCGTGGTCGCGGGCTCACGCCCGCGGCACTGTTATTCGTTCGCCGGCGGTCGTGGGGAATGGGGTGGTTGTTGTATTTCTCACAGCCCCTCACCCTCGCGGCTCTGCTGGATCGGACCGCAGTCGAATTCCTCGTAGCTCCTTCGGGCCAGGGTGAGCGTACGGCACTCGAGAGCGGACGAAGCTCCGACCTCGCTACTATCGGCAGACTGTGCTTCTTCGGATCCTCAAGAAGGCCCACATGTATTCGGGCCTTTTCACCTTCACCGCGCTGATCATGTACGGGCTGACGGGCCTGATCGACGTGGTCCGGCCGCCTTGGCAGGAGCGGGAGAAGCCGCCCACGACGGAGGAGTTCGTCGCCTTTGAAGCGACGACGGATCTCGACGACATGGCGATGGCGCAGCTGATCTACGAAACGCTTGACCTTCCGTTGACCGGTCCGCCCAAGAGCTACTCGGTCAAGCGCGACGAGGAAAGTCGTCTTGTAATCAAGCTCTATACGCCCAACGGGTTTCGTACGATGACGCTGCTCGAAGACGAGGGCAAGATTCTGGTGGTCCGCTCGCATGCCGGGTGGGAGAGTTTCTTCTCCGGTCGCCATGGCGCGCTCCTGAAGTACGCCGCGCCGCGCTTCGTCACGCGAGCTTGGGCTTATTACAACGAGGCCGGGCTGTGGTCTCTCGGCTTCATGTCGCTTTCCGGCGTGGCGCTCTGGCTGGGGACGCGTCCGCGCTATCGCTGGGCGCAGGCTGCTTTCTTGTCGGGCAACGCAGTCTTTCTTACTTTGTATTGGCTGATCCGCTAATTAGAGCTAATTAGATATGTATAGAAATATACGCAATATCCATCTATTGCTGGGACTTTTTTGTTTCGCCTTCTTGCTGATGTACTCGGTGAGCGCTGTGGAGATGGCGCATTCGGACTGGTTTCCTGATGAGCCGACGGTGACCGAGGAATCCGTCGCGATCGATCCTATCGTCGCGGCGAATCCGCGCGCGCTGGCCCAGATGCTGATGCAGAGCGGCCGCTGGGGCGAACTGCAGAGCGTCAACAAAGACGATGAAGGCTTCACGGTGCGAATCGTCCGCCCCGGCACTTCTTATCAGGTGCGCTATCGAGCAGGCGGGTCGACGGTCCAAATAGAAACTTCGGTTTCGGGCACGATGCGTATGCTGAACCGGCTGCACCATTTGGCGGGTTTCTATCGGGAACAGACCGTAACGCACTGGTGGGCGGCGTTCGCGGGGTTTGCGTCGCTGGCGCTGTTGTTGCTTGGCGCGAGCGGAGTCTATCTGTGGTTTCGCACTTACTCCGAGCGGCTCGTCGGCGGCTTAATCCTCTCCTTGGGACTGATTGTGGGCGTCGGGTTGTTGATCGCGACGCGGCTCCAGTCCTAGCGGCTCCGGCGTCGTGCGATGATCGGAGTCCATGAAATTGTTCGCTCTCCTCCTCGTGCTTGCCGCCGCTTCGCTGCCCGCTCAACGCATTTCGCTCAAGATGGACCCCATCGCCGAACCGCGACTTTGGGAGCACCTCGAACGGCTTCCCGAATCGAACGCTGATCGTGCCGAGGGACTCCGCAAGCTCTTTGAAGAGGCCGGATGTCCTGATCTCGTCGACGAGAAGGTGCGCGGGGCCAAACTCCCCAACATCGTCTGCACGCTCCCCGGCGAGACGACCGACGTCATCCTGGTCGGCGCGCACTACGACAAGGTCAAAGCCGGGCGCGGCGCTTTCGACAATTGGTCGGGCGCGTCGATGCTCGCAGCGCTCTTCGAAGGCGTCCAGGAGCAGCCGCGAAAGTTCACCTTCCGCTTCGTCGGGTTCGCAGCCGAGGAGGAGGGGCTCATCGGCTCCCGTTCGCACGCGCGGCGCTACGGCAAGAAGGAGCCGCTGCAACTCTCGGCCATGGTGAACATCGATACGATTGGGGGAGCGCCCGCCAGCATCTGGCTCAGCCGAGCCGACGAGCGGCTGGCTCGCGGACTGCTGGGCGTCGCCAACGCATTGAAGCTGCCGGTGAGCGCGGTCAATGTGGAGAAGGTCGGCTCGACCGACTCCGAGTCGTTCCGCAAGAAGAAGGTTCCGGTGATCACGATCCACTCGTTGACCCAGGAGCTGTTCCCTAAGCTGCATAGCGACGAAGATCAGTTGGAAGTCGTCGATCGCGAGCACTATCACCAGTCGTACCGACTGATTCTGGCTTATCTCGGCTACCTCGATCAGGTCTGGCCGATGCCGGAATCACCGAGTGAATAGCGACGGCTGATCAGGGGGTGTGGAGAGGTCGGCTTGATTCGGGGCTGCGTTGTTGTTTCCAACGAAAATTCGAACCGGGCGGTCGTGAATGGATCGTCGAGGTCTTCGTAGCTCTTGCCGTTGCAGGATTGGCGAAGGGCGCCGTTCGTGAGACGGTCGTCAGGAACGACGGCAACGGATGCTAAGAATGGACTTTGAGGAATTCTATTTGCGAGGCAATATCGCCGCTTGCGAGGCTTCACGTGCGACCGTGGTCACGGGCTCACGCCCGCGGCACTGTTGTTCGTTCGCCGGCGGTCGTGGGGAGTTGGATGGTCGTGGTACTTACGGATCCGACTGCCGTTTTTGTTTCACAGTCCATCAGGGGCTGTGAAAGAAATGATTGGGAGTAATTGGAGGCGAAGTTGGCGTTGCGGAAGCGGGATCCCTATCGTCACGGCAAGCCGTGACGATAGGGACCCCGCAAGAAAAGAGCAGGCGCGTATCGGTTTGATTTCCCATGGCTTGCGCCATGGGCTAACAAAATGCCGCCCCTTGGGCTGAGCAACGGGCTCTTGCTTCGCAAATCGCCTTGGGGGCGGGGCTGAAGCCCCACTGCGGGCTGAAGCCCGCGCCACAAGGAGGGCTGGTCGATTTTTTTCGCAGTCCATCACTGTGGGGGCTCTTGCAGCCTCTCAGCGCTCGATCCTGAGGGCGCGGATTCTCGAGGCGAGGGTCGTGGGTTTCATTCCGAGCAAGACTGCGGCGCCGTGCGGTCCGGAGACCCGCCAGCCGGTCGCTTCGAGCGCCGCGCGGAGGTTGTCTCGTTCGAGCTGCTTCCACTGGGCCTGGGTGAGCACGGGTCGGTCGCCCTTCGCCGCCTGGGGAATCGGCGTTGCCGCCGCAGCGCCGGGCAGGTCGAACTCGAGCGGTCCGCTGCGCGAGCGAATTACGGCGCGCTCGACGACGTTCTGCAATTCGCGTACGTTGCCCGGCCAAGGGTAGGCTTCGAGTTCCGCTGCGTGCCGCTTCTTGAGGCTCGGCACAGGCAAGCCGAGACGGCGCGCCGAGGATTCGAGGAAGTGGCGCGCGAGCAGGGCGACGTCCTCGACGCGTTTGCGCAGCGGCGGTACGTCGATGGGAAAGACGCTGAGGCGATAGTAGAGATCCTCGCGAAAACGGCCGGCGGCGGCTTCCTTCTCCAGGTCTTTGTTGGTGGCGGCGATCACGCGCACGTCGACCTTGCGCGTCCGTTCGTCGCCGACGCGCTCGAAGGTTCCTTCCTGCAAGACGCGCAGCAGCTTGCCTTGGAGTTCGAGCGGGATCTCACCGACTTCGTCGAGAAAGATCGAGCCGGAGTCGGCGAGTTGAAAGCGGCCGATCCGGTCTCTCGCGGCGCCGGTAAAGGCGCCTTTGACGTGACCGAAAAACTCGCTCTCAAACAGATCGTGCGGGATGGAAGCGCAGTTGACCGTGACCAACGGCCTCGCTCGACGCTCGCTGCGTTCGTGGATGGCGCGCGCGATCAGCTCCTTGCCGGTTCCCGATTCCCCGGCGACCAAGACGCTCGTATCTCCGGCGGCGACCAGGTCGACTTGCGTCAGCACCTTGCGCAGTCCGTCGCTCGAACCGACGACGTCTCCGAATCCGCGGGCGTCGCGGACCTCCTCGCGCAGGTGTTCGTTCTCCAACTCCAAGCGGCGTTGCAGGCGGTCGATCTCTTCAAACGCGCGCGCGTTGGCGATGGCGGCGGCGGCGTGGTCGGCGACCATGCGCAGCCACGGCAGGTTTTCGGGGACCATCGGTCGTCGCGTGAAGACGGCGAGCACGCCGAGCGTCTTGCCGCGATGGACGAGCGGCTGTCCGCCGAAGCCGCGAATCCCCTCGCGCTTGGCCCAGTCGGGATCGACGATCCAGCCGCTGTCGGCGGCCTGGTCGAGGACGTCCACCGGGGCCGCCTCCGCCAAGATGCGTCCGACCTTGCGTACGCCGAACGGGAACCGGCGGTAGCGACCGTCGAGGCGATCCCAAACCGTCGAGCCGTCGAGCGGCCCGCCGGCGCTGGCCGCTAAGTGGAGGCACTCGGTCTGGTCGGGGCACTCGGGGCGCATCCGGCAAGAAGCGCAGACGTCGCCCGGGGCCGCCAGCCAGATCCGGGCCAGGGCGACGGACGAGCGTACCGTCAACCGACGTACCGCTAGATCCAAGACCGCGTCGACGGCGCGCTGTTGAGCCATGTCGAGCATCAGGCTGCGCATGGCGGCAGGCTCAAAGACCGGCTGCTGATCGACGGACGGCAACCCTCCTACTTTACGATAATTCGTTACCAGAAAACGATATTTCGTTTATTGACGATATTTCACAACTCAACTGAAAGTCGAGGAATATGGCTTATGTCATTGATTTATATCTATTTGCTTACCTAGATCCACTTTGGTCCGGCAGGTGCTTCCTTAGGCGGCGAGAGCGATCAGCACTTCCGCTCCGTTGCACAAGACTGACCGAAGAATCGCTGAGGAGAAGAGACACCATGACCAACCACACGCACTATCGTTCGATCGAGATCGACGGCCTGGAGATCGCCTATCGGGAGGCCGGCTCGCCCGACGCCCCGACGCTGCTGTTGCTGCACGGCTTCCCCACTTCGTCGCATATGTTCCGCAACCTCATCCCCGCGCTCGCCGATCAATTCCATCTGGTCGCTCCTGACTACCCGGGCTTCGGCGCGTCGTCGATGCCCGCGGTCGATGAGTTCGACTACTCCTTCGACCGCTTCGCCGAGATCGTTGAGAAGTTCACCGAGGCGCTGTCGCTCGATCGCTACAGCCTGTACCTGATGGACTACGGCGCGCCGGTCGGCTTTCGGCTGGCGACGAGTCGGCCTGAGCGGGTCGAGTCCTTGATCATCCAGAACGGCAACGCCTATGACGAGGGGCTGCGCGAGTTCTGGAAGCCGCTGAAGCAGTACTGGGCGGACAAGTCCGAGGAGAATGCGAAGACTCTCCAGGACTCCTTCCTGAACCTCGGCGCGACCAAGTGGCAATACACGCACGGCGTCCAGGACGAGTCGCGGATCTCGCCCGACAACTGGTTCCACGACCAGTACCTGCTCGACCGGCCCGGAAACCGGGAGATCCAGACCGAGATGTTCTGGAGCTACGGAACCAATCCCCCGCTCTACCCGGCCTGGCAGGCGTACCTGCGAGAGCATCAACCGCCGACGTTGATCGCCTGGGGCAAGAACGACTACATCTTCCCCGCCGAGGGCGCCGAGCCCTACAAGCGCGACCTCAACGACCTGGAGTTTCATCTGCTCGACGCCGGCCACTTCGTGCTGGAAGACCAGCTCGAGACGGTCGCCGGGCTCATGCGAGACTTCATCAACCGGAAAGTCGTCGGGCAAGCCGGCTAGAGCGACGGATTGCCAGCGAAAGGAGACAACGACTCATGCCAGTCAGCGACATCGCCTTCACGCCCGCGGTGAAGGCCGAACAGGAGAAGCGCGGCTCGCGCGCTTCCTATGCGCGAATGGAGAACGGGCGCGGCTGGCAGAGCCGCGTCACCGACGACTTGAAGGCCTTCTTGGCCGAGCGCGATTCCTTCTACCTGGGAACCGCCTCGGCCGACGGCCAACCCTACATCCAGCACCGCGGAGGGCCGAAGGGTTTTCTCAAGCCGACCGACGAGCAGACGCTCGCGATGGCTGATTTTGCCGGCAACGCGCAGTACATCTCGATTGGGAACGCGTCGGAGAATCCCAAGGCGACGATCTTCTTGATGGACTACGTCAACCAACGCCGGGTGAAGCTGTGGGGCGAGATCGAGTTTGTCGAGGACGACGTCGAGTTGCTCGGCAAGTTGGTCGACCCGGACTACAAGGCGCGGCCGCAGCGGGTGATGCTGTTCCACCTGAAGGCGTGGGACGCGAACTGCCCGCAACACATCACGCCGCGATTCACGCAAGCCGAGATCCAGCCGCTGATCGACGATTTGAAGGCGCGCATCGCGGAGTTGGAGGCGCAGGCGAGATGACCTACGACTTCCTGATCGACACGTACGAGACCGAGCGGCTGAAGATTCTGAGCGTGTGGAGCGAGTTCGCCGACGAGGATCTGCCTTTCCGGCCGCACCCCTCCGACCGGCGCGGGCGAAGCGTCCATGAGCAGATGGTGCATCAGCTTGTGAGCGAAGACCTTTGGTTCCGTACGATACTCGGCGTCGACGTGGGGGCGCCGCCGCTGCCCTCACGCGAGACCCGCGCGGAGTTCATCGAACGATACGCGAAAGACTCCGGCCGCCGACTGGCTAGCCTTCGCGCCCAGGCCGAACCGTGGTGGGAGGAGACGGTCGACTTCTTCGAAGTCCCTCGCAGCCGGGCCTGGGTCTTTGTGCGTCGGACGGCGCACAGCGCGCATCATCGCGGGCAGCAGACGGCGATGTTGAGGATGCTGGGCCGGTCGCTGCACAGTACGTACGGGCCGACGGCGGATACCGGCGGGCTGATGCAGAATCAGGCTCCGGTGATCTACGCGTATTCGGACCTTGAGGACTTGCTGGCGGACGGGCCGAAGGCGGAGTTGCCGGGAGCGGGAGAGAAGGCGCCGACGGAGCGGCCGGAATTGACGAGAGGAGATTCTTGACCCGCTTTAGCGACCATGTGCGTCCCTAGCTAGAGAGAACACTTTCGCTTCTCTGGTCCCCCCGACCGAGGAGTTTTATGCCCGCACGACTTTTTCTGTTCCTTTTCGCGACCTCCGTTCTTTCCGCCCAAACGCAACTCACGATCTACAACGAGAATTTCGGCGTGGTCAAGGAACGCCGCCAGTTTGCGCTCGCCGAGGGCGAGAACGAGGTCCGCGTAACCGACGTGGCCGCCTGGATCGAACCGGATTCGGTGATCGTTCGCGACGTCGACGATCCAGATGCGATCCGAGTCCTCGAACAGAATTACGAGGCGGACCCGCTCGACCAGGGACGGCTGCTGGAAGACGCGAAGGGCCAGATCGTCGAGTTCGAAGCGCCGGGGGAGACGCCGGGCGACGTCCGCATCGTGCGTGCGCGCGTCCTTCGCAGCGGATACGTCCCGCTCACGGGAGTAGGGAACTTCGGAGCGGCCCATCGCAACCGAATCAGGAACTCCTATCGGGGCCGCAACCTGAAGGAACCGATCGTCGAAGTCGACGGGAAGATTCGCTTCGGACTACCGGGGAAACCGCGATTCCCATCACTCGCCGCGGACGCGGTCCTCGAACCGACGCTTCTGTGGCGTCTTCATTCAGACGAGACCGGCGAGCGGCAACTCCAATTTTCCTACCTGACAGGCGGCATCCGCTGGGAGGCAGCCTACAATGCCGTAGCGAGCGGCGCCGGCGACCGCTTCGACCTGATCGGTTGGGTCACGCTCGAGAACGTCAGCGGAAAGACCTTTACCGACGCAAGGGTGAAGTTGGTGGCCGGGGACGTGGCACGCGCGCTACCTGTGGCCGGACAACCGCGGTCGCAGTTCCGGATGGCCCCGTCTGAGAAAGACATGGCGCCGCGAGACGCCGTAGTCAGTCGAGGTTTAGACGACTATCACCTCTACGAGCCGGTGCGACCGATCACCGTGCGCCACGGCGAGACCAAGCAAATCGAGCTACTCCGCGCCGCCGACGTGTCAGGGCGCCGCCTGTACGTCTACGACGGCATACAAATCGAGCCGAGACATCGGCTTTGGACATCTGCTGATCTGCGTAGGCAGGGGGAGTACGGACGGCTCTCCAATCCAAAGGTTTGGACGATGCTCGAGTTCGAGAACTCAGTGGAGTCTGGTCTAGGGATGCCGCTGCCGGCGGGAACCGTCCGCTTCTACCGCCGAGACGCCGACGGTCGCAACGAGTTCGTCGGCGAAGACGCGATCGATCACACCCCGGCCGACGAAACCCTTCGGCTGTACACCGGCAACGCCTTCGATCTTGTCGGCGAGCGCAAGCAGACGGCGTTCGACCACAACCGAAACGAACGGCGCACGGATGAGGATTTTGAGATCCGCATCCGCAATCACAAAGACGTCGAAGTCGAGGTGCGGGTCGTCGAGCGGCTCTATCGTTGGGCCAATTGGGAGATCCAGTCCAACTCCCACGACTTCGCCAAGACCGATTCGCGTACGGTCGAGTTTCGGCCGCGAGTGCCGCCGGGCGAAGAGGTCGTCATTACCTATCGCGCGCACTACTTCTGGTAGGGCGCAAGATTGATCGGGGGTGGTTGGAGGCGAGGTGGGTGTTTCGGAGGCGGGCGCGTATCGCGCGGATTTTACGGGGCTTGCGACGTCGGGCTACAGAAATTCCGCCCCCCGGGCGGAGCAACGGGCTCTTGCTTCGCAAATCGCCCTGGGACCCGGCACTCACGTACCGGGCTCTGACGGATCGGGCTGCCGGTGGTCGCGGGCTCACGCCCGCTGCACCTTTGTTCGGTGGCCAGCGGTCGTGGGGAACGGGAAGGTCGTCGGATATTTCACAGTCCCTTGCGGTTGCGTTCTTGGCGGTCGAAGAGGGGCATGAGTTCGTTCTCGATCCAGTGGAACGCGGCTTCTAGGCTTTCGGTTGCGTAGATGCGTCCGATGCGGGCTTCGACTAGCGTCGGATCGCCGAAGGCGGAGAGGAACTGGTTTGAGGTCATGCGGGCGAACAGGTCGCCGTCCATGCGGCCTTTCGCGTCGAGGATACGGCGGCGGGCGTAGAGGCCGAGCACGCCGTCGCCGATCCAGGCTTCGGCGCGCTGTTCTTCGGTGGGCATTCAGGCGGGAGGCCGGACTAGAGAGCCGACTCTAGAGCGGTTCTAGATCATACCCCGTCGCCAGGACGTTGAGGTCGTCGCGTACGTCGAGCCAGTGGTTTTCGAGCTCGCGCGAGAAACGGCGTTCGGCCATCACTTGATCGACGTCGTGCGCGATCTGCAAGGCGCGGTCGAGCCTCTTGCGGGTCTTCTCGAACTTGCCGCTCTTGACGCTGCCGTGGACGCCGTCGAGGGCGCTCTTGAGCTTGTCGGCGCGCTTGTCGATCGCTTGCTCGAAGTCGGTCTTGTCGAGGACGCTCTTGTCGAGTTCCTTGTCGAAGCGTTTGGAGAACTTTTTGGCGTCCTTCTCGACGCGCTTGGCGACCGCGCGCAACTGGTCGTCGGTCAGGGCGTCGGCGGCGGGCGCGGAGGGCGCGAGAATCAGCGCGCAGGCCAGGGTGAGGCTGGATAGGAGTTTCAGCATCTGTCTTGTCTCCTTGAAGAGGCTCGGGCGCGTCTGTCTCCGATCGACGCGGCGCGGGCGGGGCCGGTTCCATCGGGTTCCCTATGCTCGCAGGCCTTCGAGCAGGGCGTCTATCCCTTCGAGGGCCTGTCGCAAGGCTTCATAGCGGTCCTCTTGGTGGACGATCCAGAGGGCGGCGTCGTTCATGGCGCCGGAGAGCAAGCGGGCCAAGGCCTCGACCGGGAGCGGCTTCAGGATTCCGAGTTTTTGGAGGGCCGCGAGGCCTTCGCGGAGGTCGTTCAGGCCGTACTGTTCGTCGAGACGGCGCCACTCCTGCCAGCCTAGAACCGAGGGGCCGTCGATCAAGACGATGCGCTGGAGGGACGGGTTCATGACGGCGCCGAGGAAGGCTTTGGAGCCGTCGCGGAGCTGATCCCACGGCGTCGAGGCCTGCTGAGCCGCCTCGTTGATCTTCTTCGAGATGTGGCGCTGCGCCTGCTCGAAGACGGCCAGGAAGAGGCCCTTCTTGCCGGTGAAGTGATGGTAGAGGGCGCCGCGAGTCACTCCGGCGCCGGCAACGACTTCCTCCATGGAAGTGGCGGCGTAGCCCTTTCGAGCGAAGAGTTCGCCGGCGACGGAGAGGATCTTGCCGACGGTCTCGATTCCCTGCTCGATGCGGGCGTTTTTTGGCTTCTCCATTTGACGTACAGACTGTATGCATGCTATCACATGGATTCAGTACATACAGTCTGTATGTTTACTGACTAGCCTGTAGGAGATTGATTCTAATGATGCTCAATGCACTGTATCCCGTTCTGGCCGTCGACGACGTGGCGGCTGTTTCGCGGTTCTTCCTGGACCACTTCGCCGTCGAGACGACTTTCGAGGCGGACTGGTACGTCTCGATGCGTACGACCGGCGAACCGTGTTTCCAGCTCGCCGTGATGGCCCACGACCATCCCAGCGTTCCCGAGGAATACCGGCTGACGAGCCAAGGGGTCCTGATCAACCTGGAGGTCTCGGACGCCGATGCGGAGTACGCGCGGCTGCGCAAGGCGGGCGTCGAGATCGTCCAAGACATCCGGAGTGAGGAATGGGGCCAGAGGCACTTTATCGCCGCGGGGCCTGGGCGGATCTTGGTGGACGTGATCCAGCCGATTCCGCCGTCGGAGGCGTTTCTGGCGCAATACGCGGAGGACGCGCGCGGCGAACTGTTTGATGGAGATGCCGGGGGCTCGGATTCGGGACAATAGCGGGGTTGCCGCCTCTGTTGCCAGTCGTTCTCGGGCCAACGGCCTCGGGGAAGAGCGATCTCGCCCTACGCATCGCCGAGTCGATGGGGGGCGAGATCGTCAATTTCGATTCGGTCCAGGTCTATCGCGGGTTCGATGTGGGATCGGCGAAGACGCCGGAGGCGGAGCGTGGCGGGATCCCGCACCACCTGATCGACGTGTTGGAGCCGACGGAAGTCTTCTCAGCCGGCGAGTTCGCGCGGCGAGCGCGCACGGTGTTGGAAGAACTCAGGAAGCGAGGGACGACGCCGGTCTTGGTCGGGGGGACCGGATTCTACCTGCGGGCGCTGCTGACGGGACTGTTTGACGGCCCCGGGCGCGACCAGATGCTGCGGAGACGATTGGAGCAGACGGCGGGGCGGAAGCCGGCGGGGTATCTGCATCGGTTGCTGGGCAAGTACGACCCGGCGTCGGCGAAGAAGATCCATCCCAACGACCAGCCGAAGCTGGTGCGCGCGCTGGAGGTGTGTTTGCTCGAGGGGGCGCCGCGATCGACGGTGTTGGATCGCGGGTTGGAGCCGCTGGAGGGGTTTGAGATTGTTCGGATCGGGCTGGACCCGCCGCGCGAGAGGTTGTACGAGCGGATCAACGAGCGGGCGCGGCGGATGTTCGAGACGGGGCTGGTGGAGGAGGTGCGGGGGCTGCTCGGGGCCGGGGTTCCGCGGGAGGCTTGGCCGTTGCAGGCGCTGGGGTATCGGCAGGCGCTGGCGGCGATCGACGGCGAGTTGACGGTGGATGAAGCGATCGAGGAGACGGCGTTGAAGACGCGGCGCTATGCGAAGAGGCAGCGGACTTGGTTTCGGCGGCAGGAGCCGGAGACGGATTGGGTGGGGGATTTTGGGGGTTCGGCGGCGGCTTGGGGGGCGGTGGAGAGGGCGGTTCGCGGGGGATAGGAGGCGGAAGAGGGATCGCGAGTAGGGGTGTTGGCGGGTGAGCAACAGGCTCTTGCTTCGCAAATCGCCCTGGGGCGGGGCTAAAGCCCCACTGCGGGCTAAAGCCCGCGCCACAAAGAGGGCTGGTCAATTCTTTCACGGCCCATTACTGTCGCGGCTCTTTTGGATCTGACCACCGTGCATCTTTTCACAGCCCCTCAGGAGGTGTGAAGAGTCCTTCGGGCTGAACAACGGGCTCTTGCTTCGCAAATCGCCTTGGGACCCGGCACTTACGTACCGGGCTCTGACAGATCTGACCTCCTTCGTTGGCTGGACGTAAGGTTTGGGGTCAGTAGGGAAAGTAGCTGATGGCGCGGTTGTCTTGTTGGACCCAGAGGTTTTGTTGCTTTTCGCCGTTGATGCTGAGTTCGATGATGACGCCGCCTTCTTGGGTGTAGGAGCGGCCTAGTTCGAAGTGATCGACTGCGCCCAATGGGCTTTCGGGTCCCCAGTCCTCTAAGAAATCGTCGTAGGGGTAGAAGCGGCAGGGTTCCGCGACCGAGCAGCCCCAGCGTTGGTAGGCCGCTTCGTAATCGGAGGATTGGAGTTCGGTCAGGAACTGGGAGACCTGGCGTTCTTCGCGCCAGTTGCGGAAGAACAGCCAGTAGAAGCAGTAGACGAGGATGCTCGCCAGCAGCGCGTAGCCGACGCCCTTGGCCAGCCGGGAGAAGAGCCAATTCCGCTCCGCGTACTGGTCCAGAAAGCCCATCAGGCCGTCTCCACTCGGGTTCGGAGGGTTAGTTGACCGGGTGAGCGGCGTCGTAGGCCGCGGTCGCCTCGGTCGTCAGGTCGAGGGTCGGGCCGAAGGCCAAGGCGGCGCTGACGTCGAGGATCAGGTCGACGCCCTTCTCTTCGCGCATGGTTTGCAGGACGGCGCGCATCTGTTGCGAGCCTTTTTGCAGGATGCCGCTGCGCTCGTAGTCGATCTCGGACTGTAGATCTTCGCTCAGGCGTTGCGCTTCGCGTTGCTTGCGCTGGCCGTCGGCCTGGAGCCGGGCGGCGTCGGCCGGTTGGGCGCTGGCGAGCTGCGCCTGGATCTGTTGCAGTTCCTGGGCGAGCGTCTCCAACTCGTCTTGCCGCGGTTTGAACTTCGCTTCGAGCGCGCCGGCCTTCTGTTGCATGTCGGCGGTGGCGAGCAGGGCCTGCTGGAAATCGACGACGCCGATCTTGGTTTGGGCGGCGGCGGGCAGGGCGGCCAGGAGGGCGAAGGCGGCTAGGGCGGCGAAACGGGCGGTCTTCAGTCGCACGGTGGTCTTGTTCATAACTCTCGGGATCATTTTGGCATAGACGCGCAAAGGGGCGCCTTGGTTTGGGAGGCGGGAAACGGGCTGGATTCGTCAACCGCCGGGGAGGGTCTTGAGGATGTCGTTGTACATGACGAACGTGAACAACAAGACCAAGAAAACGAGGCCGACTTGGATGATCCGTTCCTTGATGGCGAGCGAGACGTCGCGGCGGATCACGGATTCGACCAGCAAGAGGAGGATGCCGCCGCCGTCGAGGATGGGGATGGGCAGCAGATTGAAGATGCCGAGGTTGAGCGAGATGTTCGCCATCAGGCTGACCAGATCGGTCCAGCCTCGGCGGGCCGCTTCGCCCGACATGCGCGCGATGCCGATGGGGCCTTCGAGCGAGCGGGCCGACATGCGCTGCTCGAACAGGCCTTCAAAGAAGCCAAAGATCAGCGTGGCGCCTTTCATCGTGTCGGCCGAGGCTTGCGAGATCGCCTCGCCGAATCCGAGTTCGGCGACGACGGTGCGCTCCATGACGCCGGCGCCGATGCGGTAGGCGGGGTCGTCGGGGCTCGAGCGCTCGTCGAATTCGGGCGTCACTGCCGTGCGCACGGTGCGGCCGTTGCGATCGAGTTCGAACTGGAGTTCCCTGCCCTCGGAGCCTCGAATGAGCTCCAGAACGGTCCCGACGGCGAGGATGCGGCGGCCGTCGATGGCGCGGACGACGTCTCCGTCCTCAATCCCGGCGCGCGCGGAGGGCGTATCGGGATAGGGCGACAACTGGACGTCGGTGGCGGCTTCCCAGCCGACGGCGCCGAGACCTTGGTCGTCGGCGGTGACCTCGAGCTCTACCGTCAGCGGCTGGCCGTTGCGTTCGAGGCCGACGTCGACGGTCTTCTCGACTGCGGCGATCTCAGTGAGTTTGACGGCCTCCCAGTTGGGGGTCTCTTCGCCGTCGAAGGAGAGGATGCGGTCGCCGGATTGGATGCCGGCCTTCTCGGCCGAGGAACCTTCTTCCACGGAGGCGACGACGGCGGGCTCCTGCCAGTAGGCGAGCCGCTCGTAGTGGAAGAGATAGAGTCCGGCGAGCAGGGCGACGGCGAGCACGACGTTGAACGCCGGGCCCATGAAGAGGATAATCAGGCGTTGCCAGCGGGGCTTCGATAGGAACTCGCCGGGCTTGGCTTTCGACGTGTCGCCGGTCGATTCGCCGAACATGTCGCCGGCCATTTTGACGTAGCCGCCGATGGGCAGCAGGCAGACGCGGTAGTCCGTATCGCCGCGCTTGAAGCCGAACAAACGGGGGCCGAAGCCGACCGAAAAGGCGTCGACCTTGACCTTGAAGTAGATGGCGGCGAGGAAGTGACCCAGCTCATGGATGACGACCATGACGCCGAGGACGAAGATGAACGCGAGGGTGTTTTGTAGGCCGCCCATTCGTGTTGGTTGACTCTTGCGGAGGTCCTAGCCGACCTGGACCGCGCGTCGCTCGACGAGTTCGCGTGCGACGGCGCGCGCTTCGTGATCGTGTGCGAGCGTCTCGTCTATGGACTCCGCCCGGGCGCCGGAAAGTTTCGACAAAGTTTCCTCGACGACCGCCCAGATGCCGGGGAACGGGAGCCGTTCGGCCAGGAAGGCCTCGACGGCGACCTCGTCCGCGGCGTTCAAGATGGCGCCCGCCGCGCCGCCCGCCTCGATCGAATCGTAGGCCAGTCGGAGAAGCGGAAACTTCTTGAAATCAGGCGGTTCGAATTCCAATTGTCTCACACGATCCCAGGCCAGTCGACGGTCTTCGAGGCCGAGCTCGCGCGCCGGGTAGGAGAGCGCGTAGCGGATGGGCATCTTCATGTCGGCGGGGCAGAGTTGCGCGATGACGGAGCCGTCACAGTATTCGACCATGGCGTGCACGATCGATTGGGGATGGACGACGACCTGGACTCGGTCGGCGCCGAACTCGAACAGACGGCAGGCCTCGATGACCTCGAAGCCCTTGTTCATGAGGGTGGCGGAATCGATGGTGATGCGGGCGCCCATCTTCCAGGTGGGATGGTTGAGGGCCTGGGCTGGGGTGACGGCGTCGAATTCGGCGCTGGGCGTCGTGCGAAAGGGGCCGCCGGATGCGGTGAGGATGATGCGATCGACCTCGTCGCGGCGCCCGGCGCGCAGGCACTGGTGGACGCCGTTGTGCTCGCTGTCGACGGGGAGCAGTTCGGCGCCGGAGCGGCGGGTCTCGGCCATGACGAGTTCGCCGGCGGCGACCAACACCTCTTTATTGGCGAGGGCGACGCGGAGGCCTCGGCGGACGGCCTCGAAGGTGGCGGGCAGGCCGACGACGCCCACGGCCGCGGAGACGAGGGTTTCGGGTTCGGCCTCGACGACGGCGGCCATGTTGCCTTCGGGTCCGTGGAGGACCTGGGGACAGGGGCCGTCAGCGGCGCTCCAACCGTCGCGGAACTGCTGGGCGGTCTCGGCGTCGGCGAGCGAAACGAGAGCGGGTTTGAACTCGCGGGCTTGTTCAAGTAGGACTTGAACGTTGCGGCCGGCGGTGAGGGCGGCGACTTCGATGGGTTCGGGGATTTCGCGAACGACTTGGAGGGTGTTTTGACCGATGGATCCGGTCGAGCCGAGCAGCGAGAGTTTCATCGAGTCGGGTGGTTCTGCGGGGGCGCGAAGAGGGCGCTAAACAAAAGAAAACTCTCCACAACGTAGCATACGTCGGGAGAGTTTTTGATACGAAAGGTGGGGTGTGAAGGAGGGGGCCGGGAGGGAGTTTCAGGGGTCTTTTTTTGGGTTGAGGTTAGTCTCGCTTTGGTGGGGGTTGCCCCCCCGGCCTGATCTGAAGATACCAATCTTCATAGGTGTGCGCAAGTGTAAAATACAGTTTCTCGGAAAATAATCCGTTTTGGGGCGCAGAGGCGGGCAGTGGAAGCACACAACATGTTGAATCTAGGTTACTTGAATCGAATTCCAAAAATGGTAGGCCGCTCCACGCCTCGGGTCGTAGAACCTGAACGGCGATCGAGAATCGATAGCGCGGGAAACATTCTTCTGTGGCTTGTGCTGGCGGCGGTTGGCGCGCAGGCGCAGGATCTGCGGGTGATGACGTTCAATGTGCGCTACGCCAACCCCGGCGACGGAGAGAACGCTTGGGTTCACCGGGCGGGGTTGGCGGCGGAGATGATCCGGGCGGCGGATCCGGACGTGATGGGGACGCAGGAGTTGCTGTGGGAGCAAGGCGAGGACTTGGCGGCGCGGCTGCCGGAGTATCGCTGGATCGGCGTTGGACGACGCGGCGACCATTCCGACGAACACATGGGGCTGTTCTACAAGGCTCAGCGGCTGTTTGTGCTGGAGTCGGGAAACTTTTGGCTGTCGCCGACGCCGGACGTCGTGGGCAGTGACGCGTGGGGGATGAGTTTGCCGAGGATGGCGACTTGGGCTCGCTTCCGGACCCGGGAGGGCGACGAGTTCTACGTGTACAACACGCACTTTCCGCATCGGCGCGAGGACGGCGAGGCGCGAGTGGAGTGCGCGAAGGTGCTGGCGGAAGATATTGAGCGGCGCGTTCCGGAGGGTGCGCCGGTGATCGTGACGGGGGACTTTAACGCGGACGCCGGGGAGCCGCCGCACGCAGAGCTGACGATCGCATTGGACGACGCCTGGGAAGCGGCCCTGGAGCGCAGCGGGCCGGAGACGACCTGGAGCGGTTTTTCGGGCGAGCGGGAGGGGCGGCGGATCGACTGGGTGCTGTTTCGCGGGCCTTGGTCGGTCGAGGAAGCGGCGGTGATCGATCACAGTCGGGGCGGGCGGTATCCGTCGGATCATTATCCGGTGCTGGTGCGGTTTCGGGCGCCCTAGCCTGCATATCTCACTAGTCGCGGGCGAAAGCACGCGCTAGGCCTGCCATAGCGTTGTTGCGCTCGCTCGTCGTGGCAAGCCTTCTCTGGCTCGCTCCGCTCGTCGTGGCAAGCCTTCGCTGGCTCGCTCCGCTCGACGTACAGTCGAGTACGCCTGTGCGCGACAACCCTCGCGCGCCTCGCTCTGACAGGCCTTTCACCCACTTTCGCTCCTCGCCTGGTGAGATATGCAGGCTAGAATGACGCGCATGATGCGATGGTGCGTTCTTGCGGCTACGTTGCTTGTGCCGGCTTCGGTGTGCGCTCAGGAGGGCGACAGCGAGCTGTTGCGGGCGATTCTCTGTGAGCTGAAGGAGCTGCGGGCGGCGGTCAGGCAGGGGCAGGTGTTTGCGCCGCTCGTCGACGCGAATCTTCGGGAGCGTGAACAGGTCCAGGGGCAAGTCGCGGAACTGCGCGACCGGGTGAGCGAACTTGAGCAGGTCGTCGAGGAACAGTCGGAACAGCAGGTTCAGATTCGCTTGAGTCTACGGAGCTTGCCGGTTCGCGACGGGCGAACGTTGGAGAAGGACGAGGCCGAGCAATTTGAGAAGGAGATGAGCCAAGTCTTGGAGCGGCTGACAAAGCAACTGGAGATGAACCAGCGGAACTACCACCGTACGATGTCTGAGCAGCACAGGGCGGAGGCCAGGCTGCGAGAGCTGAAGACGGACTTCGACCAGTTGCAGCGGCAGATGCGGTCGGTGGCGGCGGCCGGCGACGAGCTTTGCGCCGGATCTTAGCTATTTGTCAGTTATTTGTCGAGTTGGATGACGCCGCAGGCGATGCGGCGGCCGGCGGCGCCGGAGGGTTGGGAGCGGTAGTCGTCGGGGCCGGAGTGGATCATCACGGAGGCGCCGTCTTCGTCGAGCAAGGGGTGCTTGGCGTTCTCGTCCATGATGGCGACCGTGTTGAGGATCTCGACGGTGACTTCGCCCGAGGCCGGGACGTGGATGTTGGGCATGTCGCCGGCGTGCGGGCCGCCTTGGACGAGGAGGCCGTGCTTGTCCCCGGTGGGATTGAAGTGGCCGCCGGCGGACTTGAAGTCCGGTCCGTCGCAGCGGCCGACGGCGTGGAGGTGGAAGCCGTGGGTTCCCTCGGGCAGGTTTTCTAGGCGGGCGGTGATTAGAAGGCCGGTCGGCATTTCTTCCAGTTCAACCGTGCCGACGGATTTGCCGTCGGGCGTCTTCATTTCGGCGGTCGCGGTCGGGCCTTCGCCGTGATGGGCGTGCAACGGCTGGAGGGCGCTTGAGGCCGGGATGACGGATGCGAGGAAGAGGGCGTATAGGAACGTTCGCATGGATGCGCCTCAGTCTACGAACCGGCCCGGGAACCTTTCGGGCGGCGGCGGTGTCTGGAAAGGGCTTGAGGCTCGAACTGCGGTCGGTGACGAAGAGGTTCGCGAGCGTGGCCGCCGTTTCAGACGTGAGTTTCGAGGCGGCGGCGGGCGAAGTGACCGGCTATCTGGGCGCGAACGGGTCGGGCAAGTCGACGACGATGAAGATGATCACCGGGTTGCTGGAGCCGAGCGAAGGGCGGATCCTGTTCGACGGGGCGGCGGTGCGCGAGGACCCGATCGGCTTCAAGCGGCGGATGGGGTACGTGCCGGAAGAGCCGCATCTCTACGCGCATCTTTCGGGAGCGGAGTACTTGACGATGGTCGCGCAGTTGCGTGCGCTGCAGGCCAGGCAGACGGACGAGCGCGTGGACGAGATGCTGCGGCTGTTCGGACTGCACGGCGACCGGCATGCGCCGATTTCGGCTTACTCGAAAGGGATGCGGCAGAAGGTCTTGCTGATTGCGGCGTTGATGCACAACCCGGATCTGGTCTTGCTGGACGAGCCGTTTTCAGGGCTGGACGTGAACTCGGCGTTGGTGCTCAGGAGTTTGATTCGGGAGTTGGCGGCGCGGGGAAAGGTGGTCCTGTTCAGCTCGCACGAGTTGGAGACGGTGGAGCGGTTGTGCGCGCGGGTGGCGATTCTGCATCGAGGGAAGATCGTGGCCGATGATTCGGTCGAGCGACTGCGCGGGTTGATGTCGCAGTCGACGCTCGAAGAGATTTTTTTGCAGTTGGCGGTCGAGCAAGATACCGAGGCGGTTTCGGCGCGGCTGGCGGATTTGATTGAGGGTTAGGTGAGCGAGTTCCCCGCCCCGCCGACGCCGTTCCGGGTGCTCTACCGCGAGTTCCTGCTCGGGATTGTGGATTTGGAGATGCTCTCGGCGCGGGCGGACGTGGAGCGGTTGCTGGGGCAGTTTGCGGCGGTGTTGGCCGCGATCAGCCTGATGTTTTGCAACGGGGCGCTGCGGGTGTTTCGCAGCTCGGCGCCGCAGGCGCAGAAGTTGACGACGGCTTGGGTGGACGAGCATTTTCTGATTGCGACGACGATGGCGGTGGTCGGACTGTTTGCGGTGTTGGCCTGGGATGCGGTGTTGCCCTCGCCGCGGGACGTGTTTGTGCTGACGCCGTTGCCAGTGCGGCGACGGACCATCTTCTTGGCGAAGCTGGCTTCGATGGGCGCCGCGCTCGGGCTGACGGCGGTGGCGTTGAACGTGTTTACGGGCTTCAGCTATCCCTTGGCGCTAGGCCGCGGAGGGGGAATTTTGGGCGTTCCGCGGGCGTTTCTGGCTTATTGGGCGACGATGCTGGGAGCGGGCGCGTTCGTCTTTGGCTGCGTGTTGGCGCTGCAAGGAGCGGCGGCGCAGGTGCTGCCGAGGCAGCTTTTTCTGCGCGTTTCGGGCGGGCTGCAGTTGGCGACGTTCTGCGTGATCTTGTGCGCGTATTTCTTGCGGCCGGACTTTGTGACGCCTTCGGCGATCGAGGCCAATCCGACGTTCGTCCGGTCGTTTCCGTCCTATTGGTTTCTTGGGTTGTTCAATCAGTTGAACGGTTCCGGGCATGTGGTGACCGAACCGTTGGCTTGGCGGGCTTGGGCGGCGCTGGCGGCGGTCGCGGCAGCCGTGGCGGTCGCCTTTCTGCCGGCGTACTTCCGGACGATGCGGCGGGTGGTGGGAGAGCCGGATCTGCGGCCCGGGGCGGGCTGGGTCTTGCCGTCGCCGAGGGTCGGGGACCCGCTGTTGAGGGCGCTGGCGCAGTTTTGCGCGCGGACGTTCTTGCGGAGCCGGCAGCATCGGCTGTTGCTGGCCTGCTACCTGGGCGTGGGCGCGGCGATTGCGCTGACGTTCGGGCGGAGCGTGCTGTACGGCGAGGAAGGACTAGCCGGGTATGCCTGGCGTGAAGTGAACCGGCCGATGCTGATCGCGACGGTGGTGCTGATGTGTTTTGCGGTGGTCGGGATGCGGGTGGCGTTTACGCTGCCAGCCTCGTTGCGGGCGAATTGGATCTTTCGGACGGCGGTGGATCGGCCGGACGGCGACTACCTGGTCGCGAATCGGCGGGTGTTGATCGGGTTGGCGGTCATTCCGGCGACGGTGTTCTCGGCCGGCGTGTTGGCGTCGTTCTGGCCGCTGTGGCCGGTGAGCGGGCATGTGGCGTTGCTGACGGTGTTGGGGCTGATTCTGGTCGACTTGTCGTTGCTGCGGTTTCGGAAGATTCCGTTTGCTTGTTCGTATCTGCCGGGGAAGGCGCAGATGCATGTGACGGCGGCAGCTTTGATCTTTATTTTGATTGGGCTGACGGACGTGGGGGTGCGTTTGGAGATGGAGGCGCTGGGCGATCCGCGACGCTACGCGTGGACGCTCGGGGTGCTCGCGGGCGTTGCGGCGTTGCTGAGGCGACGGGTTTCGACGGAGATGGAGATCGACTCGTCGTTGGTCTTTGAGCAGGAGCCTCCGGCGGATCTGATGGCGCTCGATATTCGATCGGATTGAGCAGCGGCGCGCCGGAGGAACGAGCGACGGGCTCTTGCTTCGCAAATCGCCCTGGGACCCGGCACTCGCGTACCGGGCTCTGACGGAGGAAGAGCGTTTGGGGGCGACGGATGGTGGGATTCGGGCTAGACTATCGCGCATGCGAACCCTGGTCGTTCTTGGCGTCTTTGCTTTGGTCGGTTGTGCGGGGACGCCTCCGACGCCGGTTGCGGAAGCCGTCGCCGAGCCGACTGCGCATGAGCAGTTGCAGGGGCTTTGGCGGGTGTTGGAGATCAAGAATCTCGATACGGGCGAGGTGCAGCCGATGCATCGCGAGTTCCACATGTATACCGCCTCGCACGAGATGATTATCTTGACCGGAGAGGATCGCCCGAAGTTGGATAAGTCGCTCTCGGATATGACGGCCGACGAGGTGATGTCGCAGCAGCCGATCGGGGCGGGGTTCTATCGCTATGAGGTTCGTGGGGACAAGCTGGAGCGGACGAACGTGGCGGCGCTCTCGGCTTACTACGAAGGGAAGACGTTCGAGACGGAGTTTGAGGTGACGGCCGAGACGCTCGTGACGCGGGATCGGCACTCGGCGGACGGGCAGTTGCGGCAGTGGACGATGGAGCGGGTGGAGTAGCGCTGTCGTTGATCGCGGTAGGGGCGGCCGGGCGCTCGCTATGCTGGAGCCTATGGCCGAGCAGACCTACAAGGATCCGAAGATCTCCCTCAACAAGATCTACACGAAGCGCGGGGACGCGGGAGAGACGAGCCTGGTGAACGGGCGACGACTGCCGAAGGACGAGTTGAAGATCGCCTCGTACGGCGTGATCGACGAGCTGGGCGCGTTTGTGGGGGCGGCGCGGATCTCGGCGATCGAGGCCGGTCTCGGCGACTTTGCTGCGAGTCTGCTGCGGGTGCAGCACGAGTTGTTCAATCTGGGCTCGATCCTCGCTACGGACCCGGCCGAGGTCAGCGCCAAGCAACCGCGCGTGACGCAAGAAGACATCGAGAAGTTGGAATCGGAGATCGATGAGTGCCGCGAGGGTCTGCCGAAGCTGAGCTCCTTTGTGTTGGCGGGCGGTTGCAGGCTAAGCACGGACCTGCATGTTTGCCGGACGGTCTGCAGGCGGGCCGAGCGGGTGCTGGTGGCGTTGTCGCGGAAGGAGGACGTTCCGGCGGACGCCTTGGGCTACGTGAACCGGCTGAGCGATGCGCTGTTTGTTTGGAGCCGCTGGGTCTGCCGTGAGTTGAACGTTGAGGAAACGGTCTGGGCGCCGAATGAAGCGGCGTCGGGCGGGGCGGCTGAGTAGCCGGCTACGCCATAATGGTCGATTCCCGATGTCGACCCAACGACCTGTCAGCTACGAAGACTCCGGAGTGAATATCGACGAGGCGGATCGCGCCGTGTCGAAGATGAAGCGGCATGCTTTGTCGACCTTCAATCCGAACGTGCTGACCGGGCTCGGCGCGTTTGGGGCGTGTTTTTCGCTCGACGGGCTGAAGCTCAAGAATCCGGTGTTGATCAGTTCGGCCGACGGCGTGGGCACGAAGCTGGCGGTGGCGGTGACGATGGGCGTGCACGATACGGTGGGCCAGGACCTGGTCAACCACTGCGTGAACGACATCGCCGTGCAGGGCGCGAAGCCGCTGTTCTTTTTGGATTACTTCGCCGTCGGCAAGCTCGACGCGTTGGTCGCGGAGCAGGTTGTGAAGGGGCTCTCGAAGGCTTGCAAGGAGAACGGCTGCGCGTTGATCGGCGGGGAGACGGCCGAGATGCCGGGGATGTACCAGCCGGGCGACTACGATCTCGCCGGGTTCATCGTCGGGGCGGCGGAGCGGGACCGTTTGCCGAATCCGGGCGACGTGAAGCCGGGGGACGTACTGCTCGGGCTGCCCTCGACGGGGCTCCATACGAACGGCTATTCGCTGGCGCGGAAGCTGTTTTTCGAGACGGCGAACTACAAGCCGAAGAAGCGGCTGGCGCGGCTGAAGCGCACGGTCGGCGACGAGTTGCTGCAAGTGCATCGGAGCTATCTGGGGGCGATCCAGACGCTTTCGGCGAAGGGCCTACTGCTGGGCGCGGCGCACATCACCGGCGGAGGGATCACCGACAATACGCCGCGCGTGATGCCGGCGGGAACGGTGGCGAAAGTCGACGCGAAGTCGTGGCCGGTGCTGCCGGTGTTTGAGCTGCTGCGGGAGATCGGACACGTGGAGCCGCTTGAGATGATGCGGACCTTCAACATGGGGATCGGGATGATCTTGATCGTTCCAGGGGACAAGGAAGCGAAGGCGCGGAAGTTGCTTGAGAAGGCGGGCGAGACGCCTTACGTGATCGGCAAGGTGGAGAAGGCGGCGCGGAAGAACGCGAAGCCGAAGGTCGTCTACGAATGAAGAAGCTCGGAATTTTGCTGTCGGGTCGCGGCTCGAACTTTGAGGCGATCGCGCGTGCGGTCGATGCGGGCGAGGTGCCGGCGGAGATTGCGATGGTGGTCGCGAATCGGCCAAATGCGCGCGGGCTGGCGCGGGCGCAGGAGATGGGCTTGCAGGCCGAGTGCATCCCCTCGAAAGGGCTGGAGCGCGAGGTCTATGATCGGCAGGTGATCGAACGGCTGGAGGCGGCCGAGGTCGATCTGGTGGTCCTGGCCGGGTATATGCGGCTGCTGAGCGGTCACTTTATCGAGCGGTATCGCGGGCGAATTTTGAACATCCATCCGTCTTTGCTGCCGGCGTTTACGGGGCTGGAGGCGCAGAAACAGGCGTTCGAATACGGCGTGAAGTACACGGGGTGCACGGTGCACTTCGTCGACGAGAAGTTGGATCACGGGCCGATTATTGAGCAAGCGGTGGTGCCGGTCTTGGACGACGACGACGAGCATACGTTGGCGGATCGGATTCTGGCCGAAGAACATCGGATCTATCCGCAGGCGGTGCGGCGGGTACTTGAAGGGAAGGTTCGACTGGAAGGGCGTCGGGTGGTTTCGCAATGACGGTCGACGAACAACTGGCGGTGATCCGTAAAGGGTTTTCGGAGATCATCTCGGAAAAGGACCTGCGCGAACGGCTGATCGAGGCCGAAAAGGCGGGGCGGCCGTTGCGGGTGAAGGCGGGGTTTGATCCGACGGCGCCGGACTTGCATTTGGGACACACGGTCCTGATTCGCAAGATGAAGGACTTCCAGGATTTGGGGCATCAGTGCGTCTTCGTGGTCGGCGATGCGACGGCGATGATCGGCGATCCGACCGGGCGCAACGCCGCGCGACCGCCGATGACGCGCGAACAGGTCTTGGCCAACGCGGAGACCTACAAGGACCAGGTCTTCAAGATTTTGGACGCCGAGAAGACGGAGATCCGCTACAACTCCGAGTGGCTGCTCGAGATGAACTTCTTGGACGTCGTCCAGTTGGCGTCGAAGTACACGGTGGCGCGGTTGCTGGAGCGGGATTCGTTCAAGAAGCGGTATGACGCGGGCGTGCCGATCTCGGTGCATGAGTTTCTCTATCCGTTGAGTCAGGCGTACGATTCGGTCGCGATTGAGGCCGACGTGGAGCTCGGCGGTACGGATCAGAAATTCAATCTACTGGCCGGACGGGAGATCCAAAGCGACTACGGGCAGCCGCGGCAGATTATCGCGACGACGCCGATCTTGGAAGGGCTCGACGGCGTGCAGAAGATGTCGAAGTCGCTCGACAACTATATCGGCGTGACCGAGGCGCCGGAGGTGATGTATCGCAAGGTGATGCAGGCGTCCGACGAGTTGATGTGGCGCTACTACGAGCTGCTGACGAACTTGACGACGACCGAGATCGCCCAGTTGAAGACACAGCATCCGATGGACGCGAAGCATGCGTTGGCGGCGCGGATCGTGACGGATTTCCATTCGGCGGAGGCGGCGGAAGCGGGCGCGGCTCGGTTCAAGAAGGTTGTGCAGCAGGGGCAGGTGCCGGACGACATGCCCGAGCATGCGATGCCGGACGGCGTGCGCGACGGGTCGTCGGTACGAGTCGACAAGCTGATCCGTGCGGTCGGGTTGGCAGGGTCGGGGAAGGAGGCCGTGCGCAAGTTGAAGGAAGGCGCGGTGGAGATCAACGGCGAGCGGGTGACGGAGATGTCGGCCGAGATTGAGGCCGAGGAATTGGTGCTGCGCGTTGGGAAGAAGTGGGCGCGGGTTCGTTAGCCGTCCATTCTTTCGGCGGAGCGGACGCGGACTTCGACGGGTAGGTCGGCGACGCCGGCGCGGCGTCTTTCGGCGAGGACTTGAAAGCTGATCGCGTCGTCGAGCCAGTCTTGGCTGTGGCCGCTGGGGTGTTGCGTGGCGACGGTGAGGGTGTATTCCTGCGGGGTGAGCGGGCAGGCGATTTCGAACTCGACTTCCAGTTCGTCGCCGGGTTGGACGGCGGGCAGGTCGGCCTGTTCGATGCTGGTGTTGGTGCCGAAGACTTCGAGGCCGTTGCGGGTGCGGAGAAGGACGCCGATCATCGGGCTCGGCTGCTCCTCTTCAAACGCGACGCGGATGCGGATGGTTGCGCGTTCGCCGCTGTCGAGGGTGCGCGTGGGTTCGCCGTCGGCGCCGAGCAGTTCGAGCGCGGTGATCTGGCTCTGCCCGTCGCCGTGGCGGTGGGTCGGGTCGAGATCGGCGGCTTCGAGTTCGGGGCTCGGTTCCGACTCCGGCGTTTCCGTTTCCGGCGCCAGGACCTTGCCGACGTATTGGTTGATGACGTCTTTGGGTTCGCCGGCGGCTTGGACGACGCCGCCCTCGAGGAAGATCGCGCGATCGCAGATCTGCTTGACGAGACCCATGTCGTGCGAAACGAAGACGATGGTGACGCCGGAGGATTTGAGTTCCTCGAACTTGGCGACGCAGCGGTTGGCGAAGACGGCGTCGCCGACGGCTAGCGCTTCATCGACGATCAGGATCTCGGGGTCGACGTGGATGGCGGTCGAGAAGGCGAGGCGGACGTACATGCCGCTTGAGTAGGTCTTGACCGGGCGCTCGATGAACTGGCCGATGCCGGCGAAGCGTTCGATCGATTCCATCTTTTGATCGATCTCGTCGCGCGGGAGGCCGAGGATCTCGCCGTTGATGTAGACGTTCTCGCGGCCGGAGAATTCGGGATTGAAGCCGGCCCCGAGTTCGAGTAGCGCGGCCACGCGGCCCTTGGCGACGACGCGGCCGGTGGTGGGTTCGAGGATGCCGGCGAGGATCTGGAGGAGGGTCGACTTCCCTCCCCCGTTGGGGCCGACGATGCCGAAGGTTTCTCCGTCGGCGATTTCGAGGTCCACGTTGCGCAGGGCCCAGAACTCTTGGTGACGCCGGCCGCCGAAGGGGAGCGATTCGCGCAGGCGATCGACCGGCCGATCGTAGAGCCGATAGAGCTTGGAGAGGTTGCGCGCGGTGAGCAAGGCGGTACGGCGGGGGCGTTAGAGGATGTCGGCGAAGGACTTTTTCAGCTTATAGAACCAGGCGTGTCCGGCGACGAAGACGGCGGCGCTGCCGGCGGTGAGCCAGGCGAGCGGCTGCCACGGCGGGGCAGAGTCTTCGAGCAGGACGGCGCGGTAGGCGTCGACGAGGACGAAGATCGGATTCTTGTCAAAGACCCAGAGATAGTCCTGCGGCAGCGAGGTTTCCGGGTAGAAGATCGGCGTCGTGAACATCCAGACCGTGAGGATGAAGCCCATGAGCTGGCCGAGGTCGCGGAAGATGACGCCGAGTCCGGCGAGGAACCAACACATCCCTGTCGTGAACAGGATTTGGGGCAGCAGAATGACCGGAAGCCAGAGCGCGGTGAGGGTGACGTCGCGGCCGGCGACCAAGAGGCCGGTGACGAATATGAGCACGCCGAAGAATTCGCTGACGAGTCCGGCGATGACCAGATTGAGCGGAAGGATTTCGAGAGGAAAGACGAGTTTCTTGACGAAGCTGGCGTGCTCCATGACGACCGAGGGGGCGCGGCCGATCGCCTCGGAAAAGGCCAACCAGGGGAGCATTCCGGCGAGGAAGTAAAGGACGAAGTTGCTGGGGCGATCGTCGTCGCCGAAGCGGGCGCGCAGGACCAGGCCGAAGACGAACCAGTAGGCGACCATCATCAAAAGCGGATGAAGGATGGTCCAAAAAGCGCCGCCAAATGAGCCGGCGTAGCGGCCGCGGACGTCGCGCAGGACCATCGAACGGATGAGCGATCCGTGCTTGGAAATCGTGCGCAGCGGGTAGGTGAAGGCGCGGCCGATCGAGCGGACGAAGCGACGGCGGCCGAGTTGTTTGAGGGTGGAGACGCGGCTGTCGGTGACTTCGGCCTGGCCGTCGCGGACGGCGACGTCGACCAGGACGAAGGGGGAGCCGCGCTCAAAAAACCAGGCTTCGTTCTCGCGCAGGGGCGAGACGAAGAGGCGGTAGCGCCCGTCTTCGGCGGGGAGTTCGACGCTGAGGCCGAGCTCGGCGTCTTCGGCGGGGGGAACGTCTTCAGCGATGGCGGTGCGCGGGCCTTCGACGAGCAGGAGTTCGGAGTCGGCGTCGTAGATCTGGTAGCTGATGGAGTCGCCGTGTTGGGGCGACCAGGGCTCCGCGCCGCTGTTGCGGACGGCGGCGCCGATCTTGAGGCGGTCGTTTTCGAGTTCGGCTTCGAGGTTGGAGTAGGTCGCGCGCATCGACTGCCGGGCGTTGGTTTGAGGATCGCATAAGCGGCGTCGGTCGTTGGCGTTTGAACCCGCCGGAGGCGGTTCGGAGGGATGTGGCGCCTGGCGGACTCGGCATGCCGAGGCATGCCGAGTCCCTACGAGGGCGTGGCGGAGTTGTCCCATGGCTTGCGCCATGGGCTGACGAAATAGGCAGCGGGCTCTTGCTTCGCAAATCGCCCTGGCAACCTTCGAGCACGGCTCGAAGGCGGCACGGCTGGAGCCGTGCGCCACGTCGGGTGCGGGGTCGGCGGGCGAGCGGCATGCTCGCGCCTACTGGCGGTGCTTCTTCCACCAGATGACGGGTTTGCCGTCGGGGGCGAGGTCGGGGTTGGGCTCGACGAATTTTTGGTAGAGCTCGGGACGGCGGGCTTGGACGTAGAACTTGCCCGGTGCGACTTCGCGCTTGTCCGCCGTGAGCGTGGCCGTGACGACGTCGTCGCCGAGCTTGCGGCACTCTTCGATCACTTCGCCGAAGGGGTCGAGGATGACGGAGCCGCCGCCCTTGATCGTGCCGCTTTCGTCGCCGATCGGGTTGGTGTAGACGATGTAGAGGCCGTTGTCGTAAGCGCGGGCGGGCAGCCAGCGCATCAGCCAGCCGCGGCCTTTGGGGCCGTCGAACTCTTGGCGGCAGCGGACGGGGTCGGTCTCGCGGTTGTCCCAGACTTCGCGTGAGACGAGGCCGCGGCCGGGCATCGGCGACGGCAGGCAGCCGGTGACGTGCGGCGCGAGCAGGATCTCGGCGCCGAGCATGGCGGTCATGCGCGGGTTTTCGACGAGGTTGCAGTCGTAGCAGATGAGGATGCCGAAGCGGCAGCCGCGCCAGTCGAAGACGGTGTATTCGTCGCCTAGGGCGAGGTGCTCGGAGACGAAGGCGTGGATCTTGCGGTGCTTGGCGACGACGCCTGCGTCGGGGTCGACGAGGACATAAGTGTTGTAGATCTTGTCGTCGGCGAGTTCGAGCAGGCCCGCCGCGACCCCGACGTTGTGGCGTTTGGCGATCTGCTGGAGAGCGTCGATGGAAGGTCCGGTGGGGACCGGTTCGGCTAGGGCGACGATCTCTTCGCGGGGGAGGTTTTCTAGGAAGGTGTAGCCGGGGATCGAGCACTCGTGGAAACAGACGAGTTCGGCGCCCTGGGCGGCGGCTTGGGCGGTGAGGGCTTCGATGCGGGCTAGGTTGTGCTGCTTGTCGCGATCGAGCGCGGTGAATTGGGCGGCGGCGATGCGGATGTTGCGCATAGCTCAGTTTATCGCCGGGGGCAGGCGAACTTCCCGCCCCGAAGATGCGCGCGAAGCGGCCGTCGGTCGTTGCTGGGACAGTCACCGCAATGGACCGCGGTGAGGAGCTGTCGCCTATTGATTGTGGGCTTCGACGAACCAGAGGAGTTTGTCGATGCCGCGGGAGACTTCGGTGAAGAGGTCGGCGGTATCCATGTCGCCGGCTTGATCGGCCTTGTCGATGTTGGCGCGGACGTGGGCGCCGAAGGTCGCTAGGGCCGAGGAGAAGGCGTCGACATGATCCTTGCCGGCTTGGATCTCGGTCGAGTAGGTCGGCAAGTTGGTCGTCTTGGCGATGGTCTGGACGTTGCCTTCGACGAGGCCGCCGAGTTGGACGAGGCGTTCGGCGAGTTCATCGGAGAAGTTGCGGATCTCGTCGGTGGCGTCGTCGAAGAGTTTGTGGAGCGCGATGAAGTTCTCGCCTTTGACGTTCCAGTGGGCGAGCTTGGCTTGGGTTTGCAGGTCAACGGCTTCGGCGGTCGACTGCTGGAGGAGTTCGATCATCGCTTCGCGGGCGCTCTCGGCGAGGTCGTTCTTGGTCGTGTTCTTGATCGCGGTTTTCGTCATGGTGCTCATATCCTCTTGGATGCCGTCGGGGGCGTGTTTGATACACCCAAATCTTACAAATAGGCAGCTACAATACCGGGGATGTCCATGAACCGACGACGATTTTTGACCACGACGGCGGCGGCCGGCGCGTTTCTGCCGGGGCTGCGGGCGGCCGACAAGCCGCGCAAAGTCGGGGTGATCGGGCCGGGTTGGTACGGGAAAGTCGATCTGTTTCGGCTGATCCAAGTGGAGCCGGTGGAGGTTGTGGGACTGTGCGACGTCGACTCGGTGATGCTCGACGAAGCGGCGAAGATGACGGCGACGCGACAGAAGTCGGGAAAGGAGCCGCGCAAGTATTCTGACTACAAGGAGCTGCTCAAGCAGGAGGAGATGGATCTCGTCCTGATCGATACGCCGGACCATTGGCATGCGCTGCCGATGATCGACGCGTGCAAGGCCGGACTCGACGTGTACGTGCAGAAGCCGACGGCGGTGGACATCGTGGAGACGCAGGCGATGCTGGCGGCGGCGCGCAAGTACGACCGGGTGGTGCAGGTGGGCACGCAAAGGCGGTCGACGCCGCACCTGATCGATGCGAAGCGGATGGTCGTGGACGAGGGGTTGCTGGGCGAGATCGGGCACATCGAGATCTGCTGCTACTACCACATGCGGGCGCGGGGGAATCCGCCGGATTCCGAGGCGCCCGCCACGTTCGACTACGACCAGTGGACCGGCCCGGCGCCGATGCGGCCGTACAACGAGATGGTCCATCCGCGGTCCTGGCGCGCGTTCATGGAGTACGGCAACGGCATTGTGGGCGACATGTGCGTGCACATGCTCGACATGGTGCGTTGGATGCTCGATTTGGGCTATCCGACGCGCGTTTCGTCGACCGGCGGGATCTACGTGCAGAAGGACTCGAAGGCGAACATCACCGATACGCAGACGGCGACGTTCGACTATCCGGATTTTCCGATCGTGTGGACGCATCGTAGCTACGGCGCGGCGCCGGACCCGCAGTATCCGTGGGCGGCGGTGCTCTACGGAACGAAGGGCACGCTGAAGGCGAGCGTGCATCGTTGGGACTTTATTCCGAACGACAAGAATGAGAAGCCGATGCACGGGGACGCGCTTTATGAGCTTGAGAAGTACCCCGAAGACAAGACCGAGCCGCGGCTTGAGAAGCACGTCGCTTCGGCGGTTCGCGGGCACATGATCGATTGGTTGAAGGCGGTCGACGAGCGGTCGCGGCCGGTGGCGGATATCGAGCAGGGGCACACGTCGACGGTGGCCTGCATCTTGGCGAATCTATCGAAGGACTTGGGGCGGACGCTTGAGTGGGACGCGGCTCGCGGGATCGTGAAGGGCGATAAGGAAGCCAACAAGTTGCTGGCGCGGAAGTACCGCTCGCCGTGGAAGCACCCGGATCCGAAACGGGTCTGACGACTTACTCGATCGCGCCGAGTTCTTTGAGCTTGTCGCCGAATGCAGGCTGGTCAAAGAACTGGAAGCGTTCGAGGACTTTTCCGTCTTCGATGACCGCTAGGTAGGGGACGTCGTCGAAGGGGAACGTCTCTTTGAGCAGCTCGAGGTCAGGCGAGAGCTGCACGCGTCCGGCGAGTTGGGCGTCTTCGAGGAAGCCGGGCGCCATCTCGGGGTCTTGCGTGGGTACGCCGATGAAGTCGGCTTGGAATTGGTAGTGCGAGAGTTCGATTCCGACGTCGAGGCAGTGCAGGCAAAGCGGGTTGAAGAAGTAGAGCATCACTTTGCCTTCGCGCAGGTTGTAGTCCTGTTCGGCGACGGTGATGACGGCCGGGACCTCGGCGCCGGATTCGGGTCGGAGGCGATCCCAACCGTAGGCGACGACGGCGAGCGCTAGGATGCCGACGAGCAGGTTGCGGGCTTGGGTGAACTGGCCCATTTGGGGGGCGAACCAGGCGGCCAGCAGCGAGACGACAATCATCGCTCCGTCGGACCAGAAGAAGGCGGGGCCGACCGCGCGTTCGAGCCACGGGAAGCAGGAGCAGTCCTCGCCGATCAGCGTCTGGTAGTGGTAGCCGATGTAGGCCATGAAGACGACAAGCAGCAGCGTCGAGAAGAGTCCGCCGAGGCGCCGCCATGCCGGGCGCAAGAGCAGGATTCCGGCGAAGACTTCGCTGACGGCGACGGCCAGGGTGGCGGGCAGTGTGAGCGCGACGGGGACGAGGAGCTGATTGAGTTTGAGTTGGAAGCCGGAGATATCGGACAGCTTCCACAGTCCTGCGACGAGCCATAGGGCGGCCATGAGGACGGCCGAGACCCAGCCGACGGTCCCTTTCCAGCCTTCGGTTTGGGAGGAGGTTTCGGGAAAGGTTGCGGCGGTTTCCATGGCGAGTCTGAAGGAGGTAAGACGCGCTGGCGCGTCGTGGGTTAGGGAAGCATCAGTATAGCCGGGCGGGCCTAGGGCGGACGCGGTCTCGCTCGTCGCGGTATGTGAGAATTTTGGCGAGGTGTCGAGCTTTGCGTCGTAGAGATTTCTTGAAGGCGGGGTTGGGATGCTGGGCGATTTCGGCGCCAGCCCAAGACCGTCGGGGGCCGAGTCGGAAGATCGTGATTACGGGCGCCCACCCGGGAGACCCGGCGTTCGCCTGCGGAGGGATCGCCGCGCGCTATGCGGACTTGAGACACGAGGTGGTCTTCGTCTATCTGACCGACGGGCAAGGGGGCGTCCGCGGGAAGAGCGCCGAAGAGGCGGGAGCGATCCGCGTTGCCGAGGCGAAGAAAGCTTGCGGGGTGTTGGGAGCTCGGCCGGTGTTTCTGGGGCAGAAGGACGGCGCGTCGGAGGTGACAGCGGAGCGTCAGCGAGCGTACCGGGACGTGCTTGAAGAGGAGCGGCCGGACATCGTGATCACGCATTGGCCGGTGGACAATCATCCGGATCATCGTGTGGATTCGACGCTGGTCTACGGAGCGTGGCGGAAGCTGGGGAAGCGGTTCGGCTTGTACTATCACGAGGTCTCGAACGGGGCGGACACGGTGCTGTTTTCGCCGACGCACTGGGTCGACGTGTCCGATACCGAAGCGCGCAAGCGGCGCGCCTGCATGGCTCACCAGAGTCAGGATCCGGAGCGATTCTACGAGTTGCAGGAGCGTGTGATGCGGCTCAGGGGGATGGATTCGGACGGGCTCTATGCGGAAGCGTTCGTACGCCATCCGCAGAGTCCGCCGCTCGATTTGGCGGAGCTGCCGTAGCGGGCGAAGAGAGCTGCGGGAGTGGTAGAGTGGAACTGTCTGTCGCCTAGTGCCGGCGTGGCGGAATTGGCAGACGCAGTAGACTCAAAATCTACCGCCCTTACGGGCGTCTCGGTTCGAGTCCGAGCGCCGGCACCAACTTTCCCTTCAGCGAGCTTCCTGCTAGTTTGCCGGTCTATTCCTTGCCCGCAAGGAGCAGGCCGGGAATCCGGTGGAGTGGCGCTACTTTTTCTGCCGCGCCTCGCTCGATCGCTTCCTTGGGCATGCCGAAGACGACGCAGGTCGCCTCATCTTGCGCGATGGTTCGCGCGCCGGCTTGACGCATGGCGAGCAGGCCGCGGGCGCCGTCGTCGCCCATCCCTGTCAGCAGTACGCCGATCGCGTTGCGTCCGGCGTACTGGGCGCAGGAGTGGAACAGCACGTCCACGGATGGGCGGTGGCGGTTGACGCGATCGCCGTCGGAGACGCGGATCCGATATTCGGCGCCGCTGCGACGGACTTCCATTTGGCGTCCGCCTTCGGCGATCAAGGCGAGGCCCGGACGTACGCTGTCGCCGTGGACGGCTTCGCGCACCTCGACTCGGCACAAGCCGTTCAGACGTTCGGCGAATCCGCGGGTGAAGTTCTGCGGCATGTGTTGGACGATGACCATGCCGGGCGCGTCGGCGGGGAGTTCGGTCAAGACAGCCTGGATGGCCTGGGCGCCGCCGGTGGAGGCGCCGACGGCGATCACCTTGTGCGTCGATTTGATCAGCGCCGAGCTGCCGAAGCGGGGCTTGGGCGAAGAGGCGGCGGCGGGCCGTCGGATACTGCCGCAGACGCGCGCGGCCGCGGCGGCTTTGACTTTTGAGACGATTTCCCGGGCTAGGTCGACGGTTCCGCGCTCGACGTCGATCTTGGGCTTGGCGACGAAGTCGACGGCGCCGAGTTCGAGGGCGCGCAAGGTGGTTTCGCAGCCCTTCTCGGTGAGCGAGGAGACCATCAGGACGGGCATCGGATGCAGTCGCATCAGGTGATCGAGGAAGGTGAGACCGTCCATGCGCGGCATTTCGACGTCGAGGGTGAGGACGTTCGGATGCAGCTTCTTGATCTGGTCGCGCGCCTGATAGGGATCGGCGGCGACGCCGACGACTTCGATGCCGGGCTCGTTGGAGAGCACTTCGACGAGGAGGCGACGCATGAGCGCGGAGTCGTCGACGATCAGGACTCGGGCTTCGGTCATGGCTTCCTCGGGTTAGAACAGCGTCACGTCGGAGGCGTCGTCTTGGCAGTCGTGGTCGGAGAGCACGGACTTGCGGTAGGAGGCCTCGTCTTTGGCGATGGAGCGGAAGGATGATTCGGCGCCGGGACGAACGAGAACGCGGCCGGTTTCGGTGAAGAAGCTGAGCCGCAGCGGCTGACGGCCGCCCCAACGCGAGGCGACGACCGGGATCTTTTCGGCGACGAGATAGGTTTCGACGAAGCGACGGTTGCGGGCGCCGATATCGAACAACTCGGACGAGGCGTCGATCACCTGTCCGGCGCCGAAGACCTTGGCGAGGATGCGTTTGCGGTCGACGCCCATCTTGACGAGTTCGTTGACGAGCAGCTCCATCGCATAGACGCCGAAGCGGGTGCAGAAGCCGTCGCTGTCGGAGTTGCCCGGCAAGCTGAAGTGGTTCATGCCGCCGTAGCCGAGGGCGGGATCGTAGAGGCAAGCCGAGACGCACGAGCCGAGGACGGTCCGGACCTCGGCGGGACGCTGGCTGGCGAACAATCCGCCGGTGTAGATGGTGGCCTGGTAGATTCCTTGGCCGGAGGCGCGAGGAGCGGAGGCAGGAGGGGCGACGACCGGGCTCATTCGGGGACCGCCGAGCGCCGCCGATAGATGGTGTTGCGCAGCGGTTGCAGGCGGTCTTGCAGTCGCAGCAAGTTCTCCGAGTGTCCGATCATCAGCAAGCCGCCGTCCTTGAGGTGTTCGCGCAGGCGCAGTGCGACGCGACGTTGCTCTTCAGGCGAGAAGTAGATCAGGACGTTGCGGCAGAAGACGGCGTCGAAGATGCCGAGATCGGGCCACGGTTCGGACTTGAGGTTGAGCTGCGCGAAACGGATGCGCTCGCGCACTTCCGGGCGGACTCGGACTTTGCCGGCCTGCTCGCCGACGCCCTTGAGGAAGTACTTCTTGACGAGCCGGTCGTCGAGCTCGCTCTCGGGGGGCCGATTGTAGACGGCCGCTTCGGCGTGCGCGAGGACGTCGGTATCGAGATCGGTCGCTAAGATCCTGACGGATGCGGCCGGTTCGGATCGCCATGACTCGAGGGCGCGGATAGCGAGCGAGTACGGCTCTTGGCCGGTGGAGCAGGCGGCGCTCCAGAGCCGGATGCGCGGCGGACGCTTGGTCCTTCGCGCCTCCTCCAGCCGGGGCAGGAGCAGCGTCTCGTGGAGGTAGTCGAAGTGATGGGATTCGCGAAAGAAAGAGGTCTTATTGGTGGTGAGCTGGTTGGTGAGCCAGGTGAATTCGCGGCGGCCGTTCTCGCCGTGTCCGAGATAGCGGACGTAGGCTTGGAGGCCGGACAGTCCCAGTTGCGTGAGCCGCGCGGCTACTCTAGTTTCGAGTACGGTGCGTTTAGATTCGCGGATCATAATTCCGCAGCGCGCCTCAAAGAGGCCGCGGATCATCGCGAACTCCTGCTCGGTCAGACGCAGTCTCGCCGACGTCGGCGGTCTCGGGTCGGCTGGCGTCACGCTGGTCATGGCCATGTAATATGAAGAAGGCGGCGTCGCGCCGCGGCGCCTCTAGGGCCGCTTAGCGACGCCGCCTGTTGGGGCGAGGGGCGGAGTCTCTAGAACTCCTCGAAGGCGCCCTCCGAAACTTCTTGGCTCGGTTTGGAGGACGTGCCGACGTTCTGCGCCAGCTTGGACAGCGACCCGTCGCCGGACGGCGGACGGACGGCGCCGGGACCGACCAGGAGCGTGGACGAATCGCTGGTGCGGCGGTTCGCCTTGGACTGGATCTTGCGCTCGGGCGCCTGGAAGCCGGTCGAACTCCGTCCCGAGTCGCCGCCGAGTTGGAAGCGCGAAACCATGACCTGCAGTTGGTCGGCGTGACCGGCCATCGACTGCGCGGTGGAGGAGAGTTCCTCAGTCTGGGCGGCGTTGGCTTGGGTGACTTCGTCCATCTGGCTCATGGCCTTGTTGACCTGCTCGATGCCGGTCGACTGTTCGCGGCTGGCGGCGGCGATCTCCGAGACGATGTCAGTGACTCGCTTGACGGAGGCGATGATCTCGCGCAGCGTCTCGCCGGACTTGTCGACGAGCTCTGATCCGTTGTCGACCTTGCGGACCGAGTCTTGGATGAGAGCCTTGATCTCCTTGGCGGCTGTCGCGCTGCGTTGGGCGAGACTGCGGACCTCGGAGGCGACGACGGCGAAGCCGCGACCTTGCTCCCCGGCGCGCGCGGCTTCGACGGCCGCGTTGAGCGCGAGGATGTTGGTTTGGAAAGCGATCTCGTCGATGGCGACGATGATGTCGGCGATCTTCTTCGACGCGACGTTGATCTCGTTCATCGCGGTGACGGTGGCGGAGACGACTTCGCCGCCGCTCTCGGCCGCGTCGCGCGAACTGACGGCGAGTTGGTTGGCCTGCGTCGCGTTCTCGGCATTCTGCTTGACGGTGGTGGTGATCTGCTCAAGGCTGGCCGCCGTCTCTTCGAGGCTGGCCGCTTGCTCCTGCGCGCCCTCGGAGAGCTGCTCGGAGGCCGAGGCCAATTGGGCCGACGACGAAGTCAGGCTGCCTGAGGAGTCGCGTACTTCATCGAGCGCGCTGCGCATCGAGCCGACCGCCTCGTTGAGCGAAGCGGCTAGTTGGCCGACCTCGTCGCGGGTTTGCAGGTCGAGGGATTGCGTGAGGTCACCCGCCGCGACTTTCTGGAGGACGGCGGCGGCCTCGATCAGCGGTTTCGAGATGACCCGAGCGATGAAGTACCCGAGCCCGAGTCCGAAGACCACGGCGATGACGATGGCGCCGATCATGAGGCTGCTCGAAGAGGCGTAGATCTGGTCGGCTTCAGAGTTCGACTCGACGGCGAGCGTCTCTTTGGAGCCGGCGACGGTCTCCATGGCGGCTTCCATCTTGTCGCCGATGCCGGGCAACAGCTTGAGTCCGTCGCGCGCCTCCTGTTCGCGACCGGCGCGCTTGTTGGAGACGATGTCGCTGATGGCGCTTTGGTATTCGGGCAACGTGTCGGTGACGACGGCGATGTTGGCTTGGCCCTCCTCGGTGATCAGGGTGGCGGCGGCTTCATCGAGTTGACGCTTGAGCGTGTCGAAACCTTTGGCGATGGCGGCGGCGGATTTTTCCGTATCTTCCGGCGTCTCAGTCAAGACGACTTTGCGCGCCTCGCGGCCTACTTGTACGAGGGTGATCCAGGCCTGTTTGGTGGAGGAGAGTCCGACCAAGTCACGTTCATACATGACGGTCATCATGTCGTTGATCCGCTGCATGTTGGTCACTCCGAGGTAACCGACGACGGCGGTCAGCGTGCAGGCGAGGCTAAATCCGAAGATCAACTTCGATACGGTTTTGAGGTTGTAGAACCAGGTCATTTTCTTGTCTCTTCTTGTCCTTGTTCGGCTTGCGGTACGTTGTTTTCGGAACTCGCCTCAGCCGCTTCCTCGGCCTCCGGTAGCCCTTCGTGAATCAATTCTTCGTCACGGAGCAGCAGCTCGATGTCGAGCAGCACCGTGAGTTTTTCGGAGGCGTTCGCCATCCCGTTGATGAAGCGCGCGTCGGCGCGGATGCCCATCTCGGGCGGTTCGCGGATCTCCGACTCGCGGATGTCTAGGACGTCGGAGACGGCGTCGACGACGAGGCCGACGATGCGCTCGCCGACCATGACGACGATGACGACGGTGAATTTGTCGTGCTCTTTTTCTCCGATGCCGAACTTACGCCAGAGGTCGACCACCGGAATGACGGCGCCTCGGAGGTTCATGACGCCGCGGATGTGGGACGGCGTGTTGGGGATCGGCGTAATGGCGGAGTAGCCTTTGATCTCCTGGACCTTCAGGATCTCGATGCCGTAGCTCTCCTGGTCCAGGGTGAACGTGAGGTACTGCCGGATGGCGTCCGACTGAATCTCTGGTGCTTCGATGACTGCTGCTTCTTGCATGTGTTCTCCCGTCCGCCGGCGAGCCGGCGCGGTTATCCTCCAACCTGGTTCACGAGTCCACGGTTTCCGCGACCGGCTCTTGGGCATGCGCCGCCGGCGGCTCCGCGGTAACCATCCACTCATCGGCCAAGACGGCAAGACCACTGATGTCTAAGATCAGGGCCGCGCGTCCGTCGCCGAGAATCGTCGCGCCGAGGGCGCCCTCAACGCGGCGGAAGTTCTCTTCGAGGCTCTTGATGACGACCTGGAGATGGCCCAGGAGTTCGTCGACGAGCAGCGCCAGCAGGCGGCCCTCGTGCTCGACGATGACGACCAGCGCCTCGCTGGGATCGGTCACCGCGTCCTCGATCTCAAAGAGTTCGTGTAGCCGCACCAAGGGCAGCGTCTCGCCGCGAACGAGGACGATCTCACGCTCGCCGGCCGGTCGGCGAATGTGTTCGCGCTTGGGGCGCAGCGACTCGATGATCGAGACCAACGGCAGGACGAAACGGTCCGGGCCGACGCGCACCGACAAGCCGTCGAGGATGGCCAAGGTCAACGGCAGGGTGATCGTGGCGCGGGTTCCCTCCCCCGCGCGACTGGTCATGGCGACGGTTCCGTTGAGCGCTTCGACGTTCTTGCGCACGACGTCCATGCCGACGCCGCGGCCGGATAGATCGCTGGTCTGCTGCTTGGTCGAGAAGCCCGGCTGCATGATGAGGTCGAAGAGCTGCTCCTCGCTGAGTTCCGTATCGGGCTCGATCAGTCCGCGTTCGAGGGCCTTGGCGCGGATGCGTTCGGCGTCGAGGCCGGCGCCGTCGTCTTCAATCTCAATGACGACGTTGCCGCCGCGGTGGAAGGCGCGCAGGTGAATGACGCCCTGCTCGGGTTTGCCGGCGGCGATGCGCGCCTCGGGCGATTCGATGCCGTGGTCGGCGGAGTTGCGGATGAGATGCGTGAGCGGGTCGGTGATGCCCTCGACGACGCCTTTGTCGAGTTCGGTCTCCTCGCCGCTGATCTCGAGTGCGATCTTTTTGCCGAGGTTGGAGGCGATGTCACGAATCAGGCGCGGGAAACGGCTGAAGACGCTGCCGATCGGGAGCATGCGGACGCCCATGATCTGCTCTTGCAGCTCGCGCACGTAGCGTTGGGTCTCTTCGAGCGCCTGGCCGAGCAGGTGGGGCTTCGAGGGGTCGAAGTCCTGCACGGCTTGGCTGGCCATCGATTGCGCGATGACGAGCTCGCCGACCAGGTCGATCAGCTTGTCGACCTTCTCCGTCGAGACGCGGATGGAACTCGACTCGCGGCGTTGGGTCCCGCGCGACCGCTTGGCGCCGCCCGCCTTGGCCGTCCCGGCCGCCTTCTTGCGCTCGGCCGGTTTTCCTTGAGGATCTCCGGACTCCGCTTCGCCGTGCGCGTCGCGCTGTTCGCGGATGGTGATCTCCGAGCCGTCCTCGACGAAGAGGAAGACGTCCTCGACGTCCTCGTGGGAAGCGGCGCTGTGCATGCGGCAGGTCCAGGCCAGCGAGCACAGGCCCGGGTCGAGGTCGGCGAGCGGGGGGATGCGGTCGAGCTTCAACTCGACTTGGTCGAAGGCGCCCGATTCGCTCAGCTCGCTCAGCTCGCGTAGGACGAGCAGCGGATCCATGCCGGTCTGGAAGAGGTTGTCGGCGGCGGTGAACCCGATCTCGTAGGAGACGACTTCCGCGCCTTCCTTCTCGGCGGATTCGGAGGAGACGGGCGCGTCGGTCGAGGGCGGCTCGCCGTCCACGTCGGCTTCCAGTTCGGCGAGTTGATCCGCCAGCCCGTCAGGCTCGCCTTCACCGGCTTGCACGGCGGCCAGGAGAGAACGCAGCGCGTCGACGGATCGGAGCAGCAGGCCGGTGCGCTCGGCGGTCGGTTCGAGCCGTCCGTCGCGGAGTCGGTCGAGCACGCTCTCGAGGGCGTGAGTGAAGCTCATGACCGAGTCGAAGCCGAGCGAGCCGGCCGCGCCCTTGATGGAATGGGCGTCGCGGAAGACCTCGTGCAGGTCGTCCTCAACGGGCGCGTCGCCGGCGCCGACGGCCGCCTCGATGCGGAGGAGGCCGGCTTCCATGTTTTCGACGTGTTCGTCGGCGTCCTGGAAGAATCCGTCGCGAAATTGGCTGAGATCGATATTCACAAGCGACTCCGTCAGTCCCTGGGACCTAGGGCAATACCTTGCCGATGACTTTCAAGAGCTTGTTCGGCTCAAACGGCTTGACGATCCACCCCGTGGCGCCGGCGGCCTTGCCTTCCTGCTTTTTGGCGCCTTGGGATTCGGTGGTCAGGATGAGGACGGGGAGGAACTTGAGCGCCGGTCGCTCGCGCAGGCGCTTGACGAAGGTGATGCCGTCCATCACGGGCATGTTCACGTCGGTGATGACGAGTTGGACGGCGTTCGAATCCAGGCGATCGAGGCCTTCTTGTCCGTTCTCGCCCTCGACGACGTCAAAGCCGGCCTCGCGCAGCGTGTAGGAGACCATCTGGCGCATGATCTCGGAGTCGTCCACGACTAGTACTGTCTTTCCCATGCTGGTTGAAACTCCTTTGTGGGGCTAGAACAGCTCCACGTCGTCGTCGTCGTCCTCGTCGGCCGCGCCCGATCCGTCGTCGGCGATGCGCTCGGATTCCATCGTGTAGCGGTCGTGCTGGAGACGCCGAATCTCGTCACGACGGACGTTGTCCTGTTCGCCGGACTCGCCGGCCAAGGCGCCGAGCGGTCTCCCGACGTCGCTGTGCAGAGCGTCCAAGGCTTCGACGACGTGCTCGATGCGCTGGCTGACGCGGTCTTGAAACTGCAGCCCGACGACGGCGCGGGAGATGTTCTTCTCGAGCTCGCGGCCCTGCTCGTGCGTTCTCGACAGGAACTCTCGGCTCGTCTCGTGCGTGTCGCGCAGCTCATTCAAGAGCGTTTCCACCTGGACGCGCTGTTGGGTGATGAACTCGGCGTCTTCGGTGGCCAGCTCGCTCAAGGCGGCGGTCGTTTCAGAGACCTCCTCGAGAACCTCGTCGACGAGTTCTTGGATCGACCAGGACAGTTGAGAGGAGGTCTTGGAGAACTGCGAAATCTGGCTGGCGACTTCGGCGAAGCTCTGTCCCTCTTGGGCCAGTCGGACGGCTTCGATCTTGGCGTTGACGCCGAGCAGCTTGGTGCCGAGGACGACGTCGTTGAACTGCTCGACGACGTCGTTCACCTTTTTGACGCAGACGCCGACGCGCATCATGCGAGCGGCGGCGCGTTCGGCCTGATCGGCGTTGCTGCTGACGCGTTGAAGCAGGAGGCTGAGGGCGGTCTCGGAGGTTTCGATCAAAGCTTCGAGCCCGGTGTGGTCGTCGGCGGAACCGAGCAGCTGGGCGGATTCGGAGACGCTCTGTCTGATCTGACGCGTCAAGCCCTCGAAGCAAGATCCGATTTCGACCACCGCGGTTTCTACCTGCTTGGCGGTCTCGCCGAGCTGGCGCTGCAAGGACGGGAGCTGCTCAAGGTGAGCGGAAGCCTCGACCTCGAGTTGCGCCAACAGGGCCTGCCGGTCCGGCGCCTCCTCTACTGCCGGAGACGGATGGATCGGACCGGCGCTCACTCGGCTTCGGTCTCCGGCGGGGTGCTTGTCTTGGTCGAGCTGCGGGCGCTCTTGGAGACGGCGGCGCTTGCCGGTTCGAACAGCTCGGCCGCGCCGGCCAAGGCCAGAAGGCTCGCTACGGCCTCGGAGGGCTCGGTCACCGAGAGCGGGCGGTTCCGGCGCTCGGCTTCCGCTCGGAGGGCAAGCAAGACTTGGAGGGCGCTGCCGTCAATGCGCGCGGCGTCGCTCCACTCGATGACGATGGGCTTGCCGAGGTCGAGAGCGGCGATGGCCAGCTCGCGGAGTTCCGCGGCTTCGAGCGCGCTCACTTCCTCCTCCAGGCGTAGATCCACACGTTGGCGGCGCTTGCGCAGTTCCATGATCGGCATAGGCTCTTGAGGGGGAGGCCGCGGAGATATCCCGGGCCTCAGGCAGCTCATCGTCCCTGTCCAAGCCGTTCTGTAGGCTCGCCCGGAAATTGCCCGCTTTTGCACGGAAGCGCGCTAAGAACACTTCCAGACGGCCGATGACGAGGTTCATGAGAACGCTCGCAATCACCCTTCTCGTGGTCTCTTTTACGGGACTCGCCGCTGCGCAGGACGAACGTGTTTGGGATACCAACACCAACGCCTGGCTGATGTATTTCGGAGACCATCCGGTGAGTGAACGCTGGGGCGTTCACCTGGAGGGGCAACTGCGCCGCGCCGACGCCGGTTTGACCGCACAACAACTGCTGCTGCGTCCCGCAGTGAACTATCAAGCGTCCGGAAACCTATTGCTCACGGCCGGCTGGGCCTTCATCCAGACTTACCGCTCGGGCGGATTTCCGCCGCCGTCGCGTTTCCCCGAGCAACGCTTCTTCCAACAGGCGATCGTCAAGCACGGCGTCGGCAAGTTCAGCGTCGCGCACCGTTATCGACTGGAACAGCGGTTCATCGGCAGCACGCTGCCGGGCTTGGACGGGCCGGAGGTTCAGGACTGGCGCTATGAGAATCGCTTCCGCTACATGGTTCGCGGCACGGTGCCGATCGCGCGGAGAAAGGGGCTCTATCTGGCCGCTTATGAGGAGTTCTTCATGAACTTCGGCGGCAACGTGGCGTCGAACGTGTTTGACCAGAACCGTCTGTACGGCGCGGTCGGCAAACGGATGGGACGCGCCGGAAACATCGAGTGGGGTTATCTGAACCAAATCGTGCAGAAGCGCAACGGGCGCGTGTTCGCCGCGAATCACACGGTGCAGATCGGTTGGTTCTCGAACTTCTCTTTCCGCTAGCCTGCTTGTCTCAGCGGCAGCCGGGGCTAGACTGGGGATCATGTTGCAGTTCCCCTCGTCGGTCGTGTTCGCTCCCCTTCGTCGTGTTCGCTGGGCCAGACGTTTGGCTTGGGCGGCGCCGACGGTCTTCGCGGCGTTGTGCGCGTGCGGAGGGGGCGTGGCGCAGGAGCGGGTTCACTCGACCGTGGTCGACCGGGCCGGAGCGGTTTCGATTCGTGGGGAGGTTTGGGCGGACAACTGGTTCGCCTTCTACCTGGGCGAAGAGCTGATCGTGGAGGACTCGGTTCCGATCACGACCGAGCGGTCGTTCAATGCCGAGTCGTTCGAGTTCAAGGCGGACTATCCGTTGCAGCTCAACTTTGTCGCGAAGGATTTCCGGGAGAACGACACGGGGCTCGAGTATATCGGCACGCGGCGGCAGCAGATGGGGGACGGCGGGTTGATCGCCCAGTTCACCGACAGCTCGACAGGGCGGACGATTGCGGTCTCTGATGCGGACTGGGGCTGTCTGGTGATCCATGAGGCGCCGCTTGATAAGGCTTGCGCGGACGAGGAGGATCCGAAGCCGGGAGAGGGGCCGTGCGGGTTCAGGAAGACGGGCGAGCCCGAGGGCTGGAAGACGGCCGACTTCGACGACTCCGCGTGGACGCCGGCCGTTGAGCACAGCGTGGAGGCGGTGCGCCCGAAGCATGGGTACGACGAGATCGCTTGGGCGCCGGAAGCGAAGTTGATTTGGGCGGGCGACTTGGAGACGGACAATACGATCTTGTGTCGGGCGACGGTGGATGCGCCGGAATAGGTCGTTCTTTTGGGTTTGTCCGTGGGCTCGCGTGGGGGTAGACTCGCGTCAGGTATTTCGACGGAGGGTGGGATTCATGTGGAGACGGAAAGTCGGGGCGGTTGCGGCGATGGCCTGCGCGTTGGCTTGTGGAGGCGGGCCTGTTGCGCCGGATACGGCATCCGACAAGACCGCCGATCAACGGAGCGAGGTTCAGCGGCTGCGCGACGCCGTCCACGAAGCAGACGAGGCGCTGATTCAGCTTCGGACGCTGGCGGAGGCGGGCGACGCCGAGGCGCAGCTCTCCCTAGCCTCTTCCTACGCAAATGTCCGCGCTCTGCGAAACGAGGTCGAATCAGCGAGGTGGTATCTCGCCGCCGCGCGCCAGGGCTTGGCCGTGGCGCAGGCAAGCATCGGTAACGCCTATCTGCTCGGTAGCGGCGTCGAGAAGAACGTCGACAAGGGCCTGTTTTGGTTGCGGCTCGGCGCCGACCAAGGGATGTGGTTGGCCGCCGGCTCGTTGGGGAACCACTACCGCGGGGAACGATGGGATGAGCCCGGGGATTTCGTGCAGGCCTATCGCTGGTATTCCGTCGGCCTTACGATCGCCGAGCGGAACGAGCGCGAGACCATCATCGAGATTCTGCGTAAGAGACGGGATCAGATTGCCGGGCGGATGAGCGCCGAAGAAATCGCCGAGGGCGAGCGGTTGGCGGCGGAATGGGTCCAACGCGATTGGAGCGAGTTGCAGTCGCGCTTGGACGAGCTGGGCTAGGCCTACTTGTTCGAGTTCGGTTCACCGGACAAACCCGCCGCGAGACCCAAACCGATATAGAGCGAACCGGTCGCGAGCCGCTGGCGTCGCCGGCTTGTGGCAGAGCCGCGCATCCAGTCGGCAAGCCCTCCCGCTAGGCAGGCGTAGACGCTGTCGCTGGCGACGGCCACCACCAGGAAGACCGCGCCGAGCGCCATGAACTGAAGGGCCAGCGGTCCACGGGCCGGGTCGGTGAACTGCGGCAAGAAGGCGACGAAGAACAATGCGGATTTCGGATTGAGGAATGAGACGACGACGCCGTCGAAGAACGCGCCGCGCATGCAGCGCCGATCGACTTTGGCGACGTCGAGAGGTTGGTCGGATTCGCGCAGACGACTGACGCCGAGATAGATCAGATATGCGGCCCCGAAGAATTTGACCGTCGAGTAGACGGCGGCGGATTGCAAGACGACCGCGGACAGCCCGGCTGCCGCGGCCGCGATCTGCAGTTGGGCTCCGAAGGCGACGGCGAGTACCGAGACCAGTCCGGCTCGGCGACCTTGGTCGAGCGAACGGGCTACGACGTACAACACCGCCGGGCCGGGCACCACCAGCAGCAACAGCGAAGCCGCCAGAAACGCGACGAGCGAACCTGCGTCCGGAAGCAGCTCGAAGAACATCTAGGCGCCCCCGCGAAGGGCGCCTAAAGAAGCTTGGGCGGAGTCGTCTTTGTCGTCTCCTTGGCGCTCGCGGGCGACCTTGTCGCCTTCTCCGGGGGCGAGGAAGAGATTGCGTTCGAGGCCGTGTTGGCGATCGTAGAGTTCGCGGTAGCGGCCTTCGAGGGCGTAGAGTTCGGCGTGGGTTCCGCGCTCAACTACGCGACCGCCTTCCACGACGAGGATCTGATCGGCCGCGCGGATGGTGGACAGACGGTGGGCAATGACGAAGGTCGTGCGGCCCTGCATCAGGTATCCGAGACCTTCCTGGATGAGCGCCTCCGACTCGGAGTCGAGCGACGAAGTGGCTTCATCGAGAATTAGGATGCGCGGCTTGGCTAGGACGGCGCGGGCGATGGCGACGCGTTGGCGTTGGCCGCCGGAGAGCTTGACGCCGCGCTCGCCGACGATCGTGTCGTAACCGTTCTCAAAACCTTCGGCGAACTCGTCGACGCGGGCGATGCGGCAGGCTTCGAGGATCTGCTCTTCGGAGGCGTCGGGGCGCGCAAAGGCGACGTTTTCGCGGATGGAGCCGTCGAAGAGGAAATTCTCCTGGAGGACGACGCCGAGCTGGGTGCGGTAGGACGGGATCTTGACCTCGGCGAGGTCTTGACCGTCGACCAGAATCTTGCCCTCGCGCGGATTGTGAAAGGCGGAGACGAGGCCGATGATGGTCGACTTGCCGGAGCCGGACGAGCCGACGAGGGCGGTCATCGTACCGGGCTCGGAAGTGAAGCTGACGTCGTGGAGGACGTCCGTTCCTTCCTCGTAGGCGAAGGTGACGGAGTCGAACTCGACGCGGCCTTGGATCTCGGGCAACTCGACTTGGCGGCGCGGGTCTTCGTCTTCAGGGCGTTCATCGAGGACTTCGCGGGTGCGTTCGAGGCCGGCGACGGCTTCCATGAGTTGCGTCGAGATGTTGACGACCTGGAAGAGCGGCGCGACGAACATCGCCGAGAAGATGGTGAACGAGACGAGGTCGCCGAGCGTCATCGTTTCGGCGAAGACTTGGTTGGCGCCGATCCACAGGATCAGAGCGCCGAGGCCGCCGAGCAAGAGTTGAGCCGAGACGGCGACGAGGGCTGTGCCGGTGAGCGTGGTGTAGATGTTGGCGAGGATTTCGAGCGCGCCCTGGCTAAACACGCGCGCCTCGCGCTCCTCGGCGTGGTAGCCCTTGACGACGCGGACGCCGCCAAGCGATTCGGTCAAGCGGCCGGTGACGCGGCTGTTGATCTTGCGACGCTCTCGAAAGGCCGGGCGGAGCTTCTTGAAGGCGCGCCAGAGGACGACTAGAAACACCGCAATCACGAGCAGCGAGAGGCCGGTGAGTCGAGGGCTGATGCGAATCAAGACGACCAACGCGACGCCCGAGGTCAGCAGGCCTCCGACGAGTTGCACGAGGCCGGTTCCGACGAGGTTGCGTACGCCTTCGACGTCGCTCATGATGCGCGACACGAGCGAGCCGACCTGACGCGCGTCGTAGAAAGAGACCGAGAGGCGACCGATGTGTTGTTGAACCTGCTGGCGGAGTTCGGCGATGAGCTTTTGCGCGGACTTTGAAAGCAGTTGCGTGAGCGAGAACGCGGTCGCGGCCTGGATGAGTGTGGCGACCACGATGGCGAGCGTGACCGGGCCGAGCATGTCGTGCTTGCCTTGGCCGATGATGTCGTCGACGACGAACTTCGAGGAGGCGGGCAGCACGAAACCTGCGCCCCGGCTGATCAGGATCAGAAAGAGTCCGCCGATCAGGACGCCTTTGCGCGGCGCCACGATATCGCGGACGAGAGGGCCTAGCTCGGCTAAGCGGACGGGCTTCTTCTCGGCCAAGCCTTCAGTATAGGGTTCGCTAGGCGGCGGCGAAGTGCGCGACCAAGCGGTCGAGGCAGCTGGTCCAGCCTTGGACGTGCTTGTCGCGGAGGTCGCCGTCGGGGAAGCGCTCATGGGTCAAGCGCAAACGTACGCCGTCGCCGTCGGGCTCGAAGTCGAGCGAGAGACGGGTCTCAGGTTGGCCGGCGACGTCGCCCTCTTCCCAGCGCCAGGTGCAGACGATGCGACGAGGGCGGTCGACTTCCAAGTACTCGCCGACGGCGACGTGGGGCGCCCCGGATTCGACGTGGCGCATGGCGATGCGGAAGCGACCGCCGGGCCGCGGATCGGCTTCGGCGGTGATTTCGAAGCCTTCGCCGGGCGCGAACCAGGCTTGGAGAAGATCGGCCCGGGTCCAGGCGTCAAAGACTTGCTCCGGCGAGGCGGTGAAGGTGCGTTCGAGTTGGAGGCTTTCCATGGGTAGAAGGTTTGGAGAAGGTTTTAGGTTTTAGGTTTTAGGTTTTAGGGGGCGCCTAGGTAGGACTCTAGTTGGTCGAATTGGCGGTTCCAGAAGATGCGCTGGGCTTCGATCCATTGCGAGGCTTGTTCGACGGTTTGCGGGCGGATGCGGCAGCGATGGATGCGGCCCTGCTTTCGGCGTTCGATGAGTCCGGCCGATTCGAGGACGCGGAGGTGACGAGAGATGGCCGGGGCGCTGACTTTGTATGGCTCGGCGAGTTCGCCGACCGAGGCCTCGCCGCGGCCGAGTCGCTCGACGATGCCGCGTCGGATGGGATCGGAGAGGGCGCCGAAAACGGCGTCGAGATCGGCGGCGCGTTTCTTGGCCACACGTTTCTTCGAAGAGCGGCTTCGCTTAACCACGTCGTTAATTATATGTTATTCGGCCGCCTTGGTCGAGGAGAGAATCCATTCGAGGTAAGGCGGCGCGCCTGTAGAGACGTCGAGTGCGACGAACTCGGGGACGTCGTAGTCGTGGAGTTCCCGGACGGCTTGCTCCAGTTCTTGGACGAGCGGCGCCGAGGTCTTGATCACCAAGAGCGACTCGGCTTCGTCGTGCACGGCATCCCGCCATCGGTAGACGGAGCGGATGCGCGGGACGATGTTGACGCAGGCGGCTAGGCGTCGCTCGACGAGCGCGCGGGCGAGGCGTTGGGCGGCGACTTCGCCGGAGCAGGTGGTGAGACAGATGCGGACTTGGGACATGAGGACTCCCGTCGGGCTATTGAGTTTGGGCCGACGTCCGATTGTGTCCTAAGATTGGTAGTCGTGAAGTTCAAATCTCGCAAGAGTCTATTGGCGGCGCTGGGAGTTGCGGCGCTGGCGGGAGTTTGGCTTCAGCAATCGGGTTTCTCCACCTTTGTGGACGTGCGCGACTCATGGCGAGAAGAGAGCCGCCTGGCGCGTGAGGTGGAAGAATTGGAAGGCGAGAACGAGGCGCTGGCCGACGAGGTCGAGGCGTTGCGGCAGAACGGCGAGGCGATTGAACGGGTCGCGCGAGAGAAACTCGGATTGGCGCGCGAAGGCGAGATTGTCGTCGAAGTGCCGAACAAGAAATAGGCCTTTCATTCCTTCCGCTTGGCGGACTTCCGCATCGAATCCGGTTGTTCCAGACAGAGGGCGTACTTTCGCCCCGACGTACGCATCTGGAAACTAACTATGACTCGACGAAGCAGCATTCTTCTTGCGCTCTTGGGCGCTTCCCTGGCGTCGTCCGCGTTCGCGCAGGACGGCACGGAATCGATGACCGGAGTCTGGCACACGAGCAAGCCGGTTCACTACCTGGTGGAGAACACCGTAGAGGATCACCAAGGCGCCAAGATCGAACACGAAAAGCTGAACATCGTCGCTCGCTCGGCGACGATGGAATGGGAGCTCACAGAGTATCCTCACGGATTGATCACCGGCGTGAACCACTGGATCGCCTACAACAGCGACGGAGACCATGCGTTCAAGAGTTCCGAGGCGCTGCTGGGCGCGCATGACGGCAATCGCGTCATCCTGAGCGAACAGCACAACGGCGTTGAGGAGTCGGCGCGGATGGTGTTTGAGTTCGAGCGAGCCGGCGAGGATACGATCCACGGCATCGGCTACAGCGTGTCGGGCCCGAGGATGGTCGCGATGCGGTTTGTGCTGACGCGGAAGGACTGAGCGGGAGGCCGGCGCCGCGACTAGGCGCCGGTCTCTGAAAGAGACGATCGGGCGGCCGCGGGCACGTCGATCGGCGTCTGCTCGACGATCTCGATTCCGAAGCCTTCGAGACCCACGACTTTGCGCGGCCGGTTGGTCAGCAAGCGCACCTTGCTGATTCCGAGGTCGGAGAGGATCTGGGCGCCGATGCCGGAGCGGTACTGGAGGTGCGAATCGCCTTCGGCGGTCGCCGGGCGGACGGCGTCGGTCTGACGAACATCGATGCGGCCGAGACTTCCAGGGACTTCCTGGAGACCAAAGCCTAGCCCGTTCTGATGCAGATAGACGAGCGCGCCTCGGCCTTCGCGGGCGATGCGCTCCAGCGACCCCGTGATGAGATCGCGGGAGGGATGCTCGAGGGCGCCGAAGACGTCTCCGAACAAGTTGTGCGCGTGCATCCGGACGCAGACGGGCTCGTCGCCTGAGACGTCGCCGCGGACCAACGCGACGTGCGTCTCTGCGTCCAGCTCGCTGCGATAGGCGATTGCGTTGAAGGCGCCGAACGGCGTGTCGACGAGCGCCTCGGCGAAACGCTCGACGTACTTCTCATGGGCCAGACGGTAGCGAATCAACTCGGCGACCGAAGTCACCTTCAAGTCGTGCTCTTTGCAGAACTCGACGAGTTGGGGCACGCGCATCATGGAGCCGTCGGCGGACATGATTTCGCAGATGACACCGGCCGGGGTCATGCCGGCGAGTCGCGCCAAGTCGACGGCGGCCTCGGTCTGCCCGGCGCGCACCAGGACTCCGCCCTTCTGGGCCCGGAGCGGCGAGATGTGTCCGGGGCGGGCGAGATCGGAGGGCGTGGTTGCCGGATCGACGGCGACTTGGACGGTGCGGGCTCTGTCCGCGGCGGAGACGCCGGTGGTGGTCCCCACGGCGGCGTCGATCGGCTCGCAGAAGGCGGTGCCTCGCGACGACGTATTGCGCGTGGAGGCGAGAGGAATCTGCAAGCGATCGAGCCGCTGTTCAGTGAGCGCGAGGCAGATGAGGCCGCGGCCGTGAGTCACCATGAAGTTGATGATCTCCGGCGTTACGGATTCAGCCGCGATGGTGAGATCGCCTTCATTCTCGCGGTCCTCATCGTCGACGACGACGATCATGCGACCCGCGCGAATCTCTTCGAGGGCTTCTTCAATCGAAGCGAAGGGCATCCCCGGAGTCTAGCAAGGGGGCCCTGCGCCGTCGTCCGACGGGAAGGCTAGGCTCGCTTGCGACGTCCGAGTCGGGTCAGAACTAAGCCGGCAAGCAGAAGAGTCCAGGTGGCGGGTTCGGGCACTTCGGCGGCGCCGGGATCGCCGGCAAGCCCTCCGTCAAGACCGCCGCCCGGGTCGCCGTCGAGATCTCCGCCGAGACCGGAGCCTGGGCTGGCCGTTCCGAAGGCGACGTTGTCGATCAGAGGCGTGATCGAAACGGAGGAGGCGGCGGCGGAGAAGACGGAGACGCGCCCGATGCCGACGCCGTCGGTGGAGATGCCGTAGAACGTCGGGCCTTGGGGAGAAGCGCCGACCTCGTGACTGGCGAGCAGGCCTCCGAAGGGATCGTAGACCTCGATCATGACGAGTTCCGAGACGAGTTGCCTGAGCGACTCGGCGGTCCAGAGGTCGAAGCCGAGGTGATAGTTTCCGGGGTCCAGACGGATGTTTAGGATTCGACCGGGATCGGCGGCGCCGAGGGCCCGCGACGGAAGGCCAGGGAGGGCTTGGGTCCGGAGTACGGCGAGCGGTTCGGAGCCGAAGCCTGCGTCGAAGCGCGCGCCCGGCGCGACGTCTCCCGAAGAGAAGACGGCGTTGGACGAGACCGCGCTGAGCGGACCGGCGATGACGGCGAGACCTGTTGCGCCGAGACCTGTTGGGCCGGGGTCGGTCGAGGAAGACTCGAAGTCTTCAACCACTAGGCCTGGGACGGCTAGGTCGAAGGCTATCCGGTCTTCGAACTTGATTAGCGTGGCGGAAGCCGGCAGGGCGGAGGCCGCCAGGATGAGGGAGAGGGCGAAGGTATGTGCGGGTACCGGAATATTCATGATTTGCGGGCGGCGCGCTGACGGCGCCGTATGAGGGGGATCGGCGGCACGCGAGCGTCTCCGCATGAGTTAAATTCCCTAGGCCAGGCGAGCGTGCCGGGATAGGTAACGATCCGGGACGTTGTGTGGTCACCTAGAACTGGTGACCGCGCTCGGAATCGCAACGCTGCTCTTGGTCGGCGCCGCGCTGTTGCCGTTGGTGAAGAGCGGCCGTTGGTGGATTCGCTTTTGCGACTTTCCACGCGTGCCGCTCGTCTTGCTGTCGGCGGCGGCGTTGGCGTGGTGGGGACTTCTCCCCGTCGAAGATCTGCTGTTGAAGGCCGCGGCGATGCTGAGCCTCGTGGGCGCTCTGGTTGTGCACGGCGTTCAGATGGTTCCTTTTTCGCGGCTTCATCCGAAAGAGTCGTTGGCGCCGAGGCAGTCGGAATACGCGGCGGAGGGACGCGTGCGTCTATTGGTCTCGAACGTCTTGATGACGAATCGGCATTCAGACGGAATGCTCAGACTGGCGAGGAGCGAGGATCCGGATCTATTGCTGTTGCTGGAACCGGACGAGCGCTGGTCGCGTGAGCTTGAGACGCTACACCAGGCTTTTCCGCATCGCGTCGAAGTCCCCTTAGACAACACGTACGGCATGATCCTCTTCTCGAAGCTCGAGCTACAGGACCCGGAGGTCCGCTATTTGGTCGACGAGGGCGTACCGTCGATCCGTACGCGGGTGCGACTGCGCGACGGGCGGCGGTTTGAGTTGTACTGCTTGCATCCGGTTCCGCCCGACGTCGCGCAAGATACGACGGAGCGGGATGCGGAGTTGGTGATGGTGGGGCGCGAGGTTGCGAAAACGGGCGCCGCTTCGATCGTCACCGGGGACTTGAACGACGTGGCGTGGTCGCATACGACGCGGCTTTTCCGGCGTCTGAGCGGACTGCTGGATCCGCGCATCGGACGGGGATTGTTCTCGACGTTTCCGGCGGGCGCGCCGACTTCCCTGCTCCGTTACCCGCTGGATCACGTGTTTCACTCGAAGGAGTTTCGCTTGGAGCGTATGAGTACCCTGCGGGCCCCGGGATCGGACCACCTGGCCGTATCGGCGACTCTGCTCTACCAACCGGAGGGACAAGCGGCTCAAGACGCGCCGGAGAGGGATGCGGACGATCGTCGCGAGGCGCGTGAGATCTTGGAAGAGGAGGCGCTGGGCGAACCGCGCTCGCCGACTTGGCGGCGATGACGGCCACCCAATGAATCCATCCGTGTGAAGCGGCCGCGGCGAGGCGCTCAGGCGCTGTTCCAGATTCGGGACTTCCAGTCGGGATCGAAGCCGTCTCCAGACTCGGCGATCTGGCGCAGGTCGCGGTAGGACTCCAGAAGAAGGATGCGCGGGACCTGCGTGAGAGGCACTGCGTTGACGGACCACGGGTCGCCGTCCGCAGTTCGAAACGACAGCCCTTGGAGAGCGGTCGGGTGGTCTTGCTCGGGCAACTCATTTCCGGTGAACCCGATATGGACCTCCAAGCCGAGTTCGGGGAAGGGCTTCTGGAAGGACAGAAAGACTCCCGCATCGAGGGCAGGACCTCGCAGATACCCGAGCTTCTTGCAGGCGTTGCGAAGGGCGTAACCGGAGATCAGGTATCCCTCGAAATCGTCAATCGACTTAGCGTCCAATTGATCGTCCGAGAGTTCCGGCAGCCCTCGTGCGAATTGACCAAACAGCGGCTGAACGGCTCGTTCGGCGAAGTGGTCCAGCCATGGGATGCCGATCTCCGGCGGCGTGTTGGCGTCGTGGCAGAGCAGGACTTCCTTGAAGCCGTCGGGGGAGACGACCGCCCCGCTCGAAGCGAGGAGGGCGTCGCCGGACGGCCGCACCGTCACCGGCGCCTGCTCGGCCCCTTCCAGCCGCCAGACCAGTTCCGAACAGAGCTCGCGCATGACCGGATGCTCGAGGAGGGCTTCCCGCCAGAGCGCGACGGTCCAGCGTCTCTCGAGGCACATGGCAACAAAAAGGCGCTGCGTCTGTTCCTTGACCACGGACTTGATTTGCTTGCGGGACGCGGAAAGGCGGCGGCGAGACTCGGCGGCCATTTCCGGATCGTCTTTGGAGGCCCGCTTGGGCAGTTGCCGGCGCTCTTTGCCTTGCTCGTCGCGCAGCAGGAGGGTGCGACCAGGCGTGAGTTCCGCGACGAACTTGCGTGGTCCGTAGCCGAGTACGAGACGGCCGTCCGAATCCAAGTCGCCGTCGGGGATCATGCGGTCCGCGAGTTCGTCCGGCGTCCAGCCCTTGCGTTCGGCGATCTCGTCGACGACCTTGGCGGCTTCCAGGCGGATGCCGCGAGTGCGGAAGTTCTTGGACGTCGCGACGAGGAACTGGATCGCGGAGGAGGAGTCGATCCAGCCGAGCATTCTGACGAGCGCTTTGCACTGAGCCAGCCGCCAGCCGTACCAGGCTCGGATGTACTTGACGGCCAGGTCGACGGCTTCCTCACCGGCGCAGGCCGCGGGAACGGCCAAGACGCCCTTGGACGCGATCGCGGAGCCGACAGGCTGCTTGAGGAAGCTCTCGACCATGGCGTCGAAGTCCAGTTCCACGCCGGGATCGAACTCCGGAGTGATGCGGGACCAACGTTCGAGCTCATCCAGCTTGGCCCGCGCCTTCTCGCGAGCCTGCTCAATTGAGCCGGGCATGAGGTCGAAGTCGATCCAGGCTTTGAGCACGGCGGTCCCGAACGCCGCGGCTCCTTCAGTGAGCGCGATCTGGCGACGAAGGAGCGGTCCCGCATCCGGCTTTTTGAGTCGGTGTGCTTGGAGCAGCCACCATGCAGCGGTTTCGGGCGAAACAGACGACCGGTCGCGGCGCCAGCGGAGGCGCGGGAGTTGATCGAACGGAAGCCACGCCAGGCTATCGGGAAAGGCCCTCTTGGAGACGGCCTCGGCTGCCTCTCGTTCGATCTGCTCGTGGTCGAGAATGCTTTCGGCAGGCGCGCCGAGACGTTCGAGGGCCGACATCATGGCCTCACGAGCGGCGCCGTTCTTCTCTTTGGCTAGGGCTTCGCGTATCGGGTCCACGGCGGAAGATTCGTTGACGGCGCCGAGCCACTCCGCAGCCACGGTTCGGACGGGAGCCTTCTTGGACGCGAGAGCTGAGAGGATGCGCTCCGCTCGATCCGGCTCTCGGGAGAGGGCTTGTTGGGCCAACGGACGAATAGTTTTGGCCGAGCCCAACGCTTGTTCCCAAATCGTATCCACGACGGCGCCCAAGAGCTCCGGCGCGGATTGAAGCAGCTCGTACGCCTTCTGAGCGCGGTCTAGATCATGACTGGGGCCAATCGACCGAGTAGCCGGCCGACCCCCTAGGCAGCTCGAAAGGTACTCAGGGCGGGCGACAAAGAACGCCGACACGTCCTCCGCAGACCATCCCTTCAGACCGGGACCGAGTGCAGGAATGAGCGCGTCGGCGACGAGGGCGTCGTCCAAGCCGAGGAGCCGGAATGCGTCGGCGAGATCGACCAGGTCGAACGCCAGTGGACAGGTCGCGCGATAACGCGCCAGCGTCTTCCGTCCGGTCCAGGTCAGAGTATTCGGCGTGATCTCGCCCCAGATCAGCATCAGCCGAAGCAGTTGAACGACATCGAGACCGCAGAATCCCTTCCCGCAGAGTTCCCCATCAGGCGCTAACAGGAGACTCAGATTCCGATCTCCCGGCGGGAAGAGATTCTCGACCGTTGCGCCCGGATCGGCGACGCGATGAAGGATATACCGTTCGTCCTCCTCACTCAGGAGTTCGACTGAGCCGCGCGCCTGCCACGCGCTCCCGTGCATTCGGGACCTCGCTGACTGAATGGAGTCGTTGGCGCGCGCGACGAGGTCGCGAATCGTTTGACGCCCGGCTTCAGAGAGCGGAGCGTCCAGGCGAATCTCGTGGGCGGAGTCCGACATGCCGACAGGCTAGGATCGCATGCTACGCAGCCGGCTTAGGTTGACATTCTACCCATGCACGTCGATACTGGGGTCGAATGTCGACCCGAACGAACGAAAAAGACCGCATCACGCTGCTTCAAGGGACGTTGGATCTGCTGATCCTGCGAACGTTGGTGCTCGGAAAGCAACACGGACAGGGGATCGCGCGGGCGATTCAGCAGACGTCGGACGACGTGCTGCTGGTCGATCACGGATCGCTCTACCCCGCCCTACAGCGGCTGGAGGCGAAGGGCTGGATCAGCGCCGCTTGGGGCGTGAGCGAAAACAATCGGCGGGCGCGGTTCTATCGACTGACGGCGAGCGGGAAGAAGCATCTGGTGCACGAGACCAGTCAGTGGCGTCGGCTCGTGCAGGCGATGTCGTTGGTGCTGGGGCCGGACGGCGCGGAGGGCTAAGCGAATGAAGAAGCGAACCGACGCGGACTTCGCCGACGAGGTCGAAGCGCACATCGCCATCGAGGCCGACCGCCTGGTCGACGAAGGCATGAGCCCGAAGGAGGCGCGGGCGGCGGCGCGGCGCACGTTTGGGAACGTGACGCGGTCGCGTGAGGCGTTCCATGAATCGGGCCGCTGGGCATGGGCGGAACGGCTGGGGCGCGACGTGCGCTATGCGTTCAGGCGGATGCGGGCCGCTCCGCTGTCGACGGCAACGGTGGTTGCGTCGCTGGCGTTGGGGATCGGATTCAATACAGCGATCTTCTCCTTGGCGGACCAGGCGTTGTTGCGTTCGCTGCCGGTGGAGAATCCGCAGGAGCTGGTTCAACTGGAATGGAGCGGAAACTTCGCCGAGCGCGGGATGGGCAGCGTGGGTTACGGCGCCCTGGTTCCTTATGCGCTGTACCAAGACCTGCGCGCAGGGAACGACGTGTTCGAGGACCTGCTGGCGAGCGCACCGTTCCAAGCGCACGTGGCGGCGACGGGCGAGGCGGAGCCGGCGACGGCGGAAGTCGTGACGGGCGGGTACTTTTCCACCTTAGGAGTGCGCGCGGCGGCAGGTAGATTGCTGACGGACGACGACGACCGCGAGCGAGACGCGCATCCGGTGGTCGCGCTGTCGCACGGGTATTGGATGCGTCGGTTTGCGGGCGATCGAAGCGTGGTGGGTAGTTCGATCCGGGTGAACAACTATCCGATGACGGTCGTCGGCGTAGCGGAAGAGTCGTTCCAGGGGCTGGATTGGGGCGTGCCGGCGGACCTGTGGGTTCCGCTGAAGATGAAGGAGAAGGTAACGCCGGGCTGGTACGGGCTTGAGCCGAGACGATCTCGATTCCTGCACGTATTTGGGCGGTTGAAGCCCGGGATCGAGCGAGAGCAGGCGCAGGCGCGTCTGGAGCCCTGGTTCAAGAACTATCTGCAAGCGGATACCGAGCAGGAAGACTGGCCGCGGTTGAGCGAGCAACAGATGAACGAGTTCATGGCGTCGGATCTGAACTTGTTGCCGGGCGGACGCGGCGAATCGCTGGTCCGCCAGCGGGTGCGCGAGCCGATCTGGATCTTGCTGGCGGCGACGGCGATGGTGTTGCTGCTGGCTTGCTTGAACGTGGCCAACCTGTCGTTGGGGCGCGTCCTGGCTCGTGCGCGGACAACGGCGCTGCACTCGGCTCTGGGGGCGACGCGCGGGCGGCTGCTGCGAGAGCAGTTCGTCGAGAGCGCGCTGCTGGCGGCGGCGGGATGCGTTGCGGGCTTGGCCGCGGCGCCTCCAGTGAACCGGCTGTTGATCTCGTTGTTGCCCGCCGGCAACGCGGGCAACCGAGACGGTGCAGCGGCCCTGAGCGCCAGCCTCGACTTACGCGTCTTGGCTTTCGCCGCGGGCGTCGCCGCGTTGACGGCGCTGCTATCCGGCATGGCGCCGGCGCTCTATGCGGCGTCGACGAAACCGATTGAGGCGTTGAAGCGGCAGTCGGCGGGCGTAGCGGGCGGTTTGGGATTGCGCAAGGCGTTGGTCGCCGCACAATTCGCGGCGGCGTTGATCCTGCTGATCGGCGCGGGACTGTTTACGCAAACGCTGGCGACGTTGCGGTCCGAGGGGCCCGGGTATTCGACGAGCAACCTGCTGATGTTCCGCTTGCAGCCGGCGACGACGGGCTACGGCCGCGACGAAGCGAAGCCGCTCATCCGACGAGTTCTGGCGCAAGTCCAGGCTTTGCCCGAAGTCGAGTCGGCGGGGATCGGACGCTTCGAGATGCTGACCGGCGGAGGTTGGAACAACCCGGTGACGATCCGCGCCGACCGCCGGTTCGCGACGGACGAGAACATCACGATGAACGCCGTCAGCCCCGAGTTCTTCGAGACGCTCGGAGCATCGATCGTCGCGGGCCGCAGTTTCGACGAGCGAGACGGACACCCCGAAGCGAGGTGGAACCTCCAGACGGCGATCGTCAACCAGGAGTTTGTCGATCGCTACTTCAACGGAAAAAGTCCGATCGGGGCTTTCGCCGGAATCGGGTCCGGACCGGATACGGATACGCCGATGGAGATCGTGGGCGTCACGCAGGACTTTCACGACCGCGGACTACGTAGCGCCGAGCCGCAGATCTACTTCCCGCTGTGGGAGCTGCCGGCGGGCGACGGGACGTTCTATGTGCGGGCGCGGAGTTCGTCGGAGGCGGCGGCACGATCGATCCGCGCGACGATTCGCGACGTCGATCCGGCGTTGGCGGTGCTCTCGCTGCGAACGATCGAGGATCAGCTCGATCGGCTGCTGGGCAATGAGCGGATGCTTGCGACGTTGGCGGGCGCGTTCGCCGTCACGGCCACGCTTCTGGCGATGATCGGGCTTTATGGCGTGCTGGCGTTTTCGGCGGCACGGAGGACGAAGGAGATGGGGATTCGGTTGGCGTTGGGCGCGCCGCGGCTCTCGGCCGGCGGGCTGATCGTGCGCGAGGCGGCGCTGCTGGCAGGCATCGGACTAGTGGTTGCGCTGCCGTTGATCTGGACGCTGGGGCGGCTGGTCGAGAGTCAGTTATTCGGCGTGACGCCGACGGACCTATCCACCATCGCGGCGGCCGCCGGAGTACTGGGACTGGTGTGTCTGGTCGCCAGCGCCATCCCGGCGCGAAAGGCCGGTGCGGTGAATCCGTTGGAGGCGTTGCGGGCGGAGTAGATCACTCGTGTCGCAGGGCCTGGACGGGCGAGGTGCGCATCGCTCGGCGGGCGGGCGCGTAGCCGGCTAGGGCCGCGGCCGTGAGTAGAGCGAAGACCGCGGCGGCGGAGACGACGGGATCGATCGCCGGGACGCCGAACAGTTGGGCCTCGACGGCCTTGCCCAACGCGAAGGCGAGCGGGAGCCCCAGCGCGACGCCGATCGCGGCGAGCGCGAGAGCCTCGCGGACCACCATCCCGAAGACCTCGTGGCGTTGCGCCCCGAGGGCCAGCCGGACGCCGATTTCGCGCGTGCGCCGCGCGACCGAGAAAGCGGTGACGCCGTAGAGACCGACGAGGGCGATGAGCGTGGCTAGGACGGCGAAGGTCGCCGAGAGGCGCGCGAACAGCAGCTCGATGAAGTGCGTGCGCTCAAGCGAGCGCTCGACGGTCGTGACGCGGAAGACGGCGAGTTCCGAATCGAGCTCGCGGACGGCGCCCGCGGCCGACGAGATGAGGTTCTCGGGTTCGCCGCGGGCGCGCAGATAGAAGGCGATGTGGTCGGGGTTGTCTTTTTGGAGCAAAGGCCAGTAGGTTCGCGGGAAGTCTTCTTCGGCGAGGTCCTTTCCGGCGTGATCGGCTACCACGCCGACCACCTCAAAGGGCAGCACCTTCCCGAGGCCGAAGCCGGTACGACGCCCGATCGCTTGGGCGGGCGAACCGAAGAAGCGGTCGGCGAAGGCTTGATTGACGATGACGACCTCGGGCGCGTCGAGTACGTCGCGCCCGGTGAATTCGCGACCGGCGAGTAGGCCGATCCCGGTGGTCGCAAAGAATCCTGGAAGGACGTAGTTGTGCCCGGCTTGCATGTCCTCGCCTTCCGAGGGCTCGTAGCCTTCGGCCGCGATCGTGTTCTGCCCGTTGGCGCCGGAGAGCAGCGGCGTCGCGGAGGCGCTGACGGATTCGACGCCGGGCAGTTGGGCGAGGCGCCGCTGGAGATCGACGGCGAAGCGGTGCGTACGCTCGGGCGTGTAGCGGTGCTCGGACGGATTGGCGGAAAAGGCGAGCAAGCGATCGACGTCGAATCCCGGATCGCGCTCGAAGAGGACTCCGAGGCTCTTCCCAAAGAGTCCGGCGACGGCGACGAGCGTCAGCGACAGCGCGACCTGGGCGACGATCAGCGTGCGGCGGACGCGGGTCTGCGAGCGGCCTAGCGAGACGGAGGCGGCTTCGTTCTTGAGCGTCTCCGCGTTGGCCGCGCGCACGGTCTGGATCGCGGGCGTCGACCCGAAGATCAACGCCGTCAAGAACGCCAACGCGACCGAGAAGCCGACGACACGGGCGTCGACGGTCGTATTGAGCGCGATGCCGAGCTGCTCGACCGGGATCATGCGTACGAGGCCTTCGGCGCCGATGCGTGCGAAGAGCAGGCCGAACGCCGATCCGGCGAATGCGAGCATCAGCGACTCGACCAGCACTAGGCGAGCAACGGCCGCGCGGGTAGCGCCGAGCGAGGAGCGGAGAGCGATCTCCTTCTCGCGCTGCGCCGCGCGGATCATCAAGAGGTTGGCGACGCTGACGCAGGTGATCAGCAACAGCAACCCCGCCATGCCGCCGAGGATGTGGATGGGGGACGAGACGGCGTTCTGAATCACTTCGAGACCTTGTCCGGCCTCGGCGAACTCGAGTTTGTTAGCGGCGACGCGCGCAGCTTTTTCCTCGCTTCGCGGATGGGCTTCGAGATCGCGGCGGAGAATGCCCTCGTAGACGGATTGGAGATCGGCGAGGGCGCGCTGCGGCGCCGCTCCGGGGGCGAGTCGCGTGAAGATGTTGAGCCAAATCGCGTTGCGGCGGTGGCGCAGGTCGTAGGTCGGGATGGCCACGCCGTTCATCTGGAATGTGATGAACGCGTCGGCCGGACTCAGCTTCTCGAAACCGCGAAAGCCGGGTTGGGCGACGCCGACGACGGTCATCGGAAATCCGTTAAGGCGAACGGTCTGGCCGAGCACGTCGGGATCCGCTCCGAAGTGATCGCGCCAGTACTCGTGGGTGAGCACCATCCACGGCTCGGCGTCCTTCTCGTCGTCGTCCTCGGGCAGGAGCGCGCGACCGAGTTCGGCCTCGATGCCGAGGACGCGAAAGTAGTCGCCGGAGACGATCTCGACGACGCCGCGATCGACGCCAGAACCGGCGTCGAGTGCGACCCGGGCTTGGAAGCGAGCGGCCAGGCCGGAGACGGACTGCGGGCGTTCTTCGGCGAAATCGAGGAAGGCCGGGTAGGAGAACGACGCGGCGTAGCCTTGCGTGGAACCTCCGATGAACGATCCCGACCAGTTGAAGACACGGAGTTCGGACGGCCGCTGGACGGGGAGCAGTTGCAGCAGCGCTTGATCGGCGACGGTGAAGACGGCGCCGGCGGCCCCGATCCCTAGCGCGAGCGCCAGGACCGCAACGACGGTGAAGCCCGGCTTGCGGCCGAGCGATCGGGCGGCGAAACGGACGTCTTTCCACGCGCGGTCGAGGTGGGCGAGGGGGTGCATGTCGTAGACGGTCTCCTGGATGCGGGTGAGGTTGCCGAGTTCGCGGCGGGCGGCGAGACGGGCTTCTTTGGGGGACGCGCCGTCGCGGCGTCGGTCCTCGGCGTCGAGGTCGAGGTGATCGGCGAGTTCGCGTTTCAGGTCGTCGTCGGGGCGCACGTTAGCCTTCCTCGGCGGGCCACATGACGCGAGCGACGCCTTCAAAGAGTTGCTTCCAACGGGACTCCTCGGCGGCTAGATGCTTCCGCCCCTTGGGCGTCAATCGGTAGTAGCGCAGGTCGCGGTTGCGTTCGGGGCTGCGCTCCCAGCGGGCGGCGATCCAGCCCTCGGTCTCAAGCCGACGAAGGGCCGGATAGAGCGAGCCGGTCTCGACCTTGAGCGCGTCGTCGGAGGTGCGCTGGATGTGCTTCGCGATCGCGTGACCGTGCGCGGGTCCGAATACGAGGGTGCGCAGGATGAGCATATCGAGCGTGCCCTGCACGAGGCGGGCTTGGCTGTTCGACATCGCTGCGAGTGTAGATCATCTACAGTGGATTGTCTACATTCGAATTGAGGTTGTTCTCCCGGGGCGGCCCGTATAATCGAAATTTGATTGTCGAAAACGCAGGCGAGTCCTTGGAGATCTTGATGTCGATCAACTGGCAGGTTCTTTCTTGTTTGGCTCTGGCGGCGACGCTGCCTCTCTCGGCGGCGCATCATGAGGAGAGCGCGCTGGTGGATATTCCGTATGAGAAGTTCGTCCTGGACAACGGGCTGACGCTGATTGTTCACGAAGACCACAAGACGCCGGTCGTCGCGGTGAACGTCTGGTACCACGTCGGCTCGAAGAACGAGGTCGTCGGCAAGACGGGTTTCGCGCACCTGTTCGAGCACTTGATGTTCAACGGGTCCGAGAATTTCAACGACGACTACTTCCAGGCGATGGAGCGCATCGGCGCGACGGACCTCAACGGCACGACCAACTCGGATCGCACGAACTACTTCCAGAACGTGCCGACGACGGCGCTGGACGTGGCGCTGTGGATGGAGTCGGACCGGATGGGCTACATGGTCGGGGCGATCGATCAAGAGAAGCTCGACGAGCAACGCGGCGTCGTCCAGAACGAGAAGCGCCAGGGGCAGAACCAGCCGTACGCGATCGCCTACGACATCCGCACCAAGAACACCTATCCGGCCGGGCACCCCTACTCGTGGACGGTGATCGGCGAGATGGAGGACTTGAACGCGGCCGAACTCGACGACGTGCACGAATGGTTCAAGAACTACTACGGCGCGGCGAACGCGGTGCTGGTTCTGGCGGGCGACATCGACGCGGCGACGGCCAGGGAGAAAGTCGAGAAGTACTTCGGGCACATCCCCTCGGGGCCGCCGGTGCAACGGCAGCAGGAATGGATCGCCAAGCGCACGGGCGAGCACCGGCAGACGGTCGAGGACCGCGTCCCGCAGGCGCGCGTCTACCTGACATGGAATACGCCGGGTTGGGGCACAGAGGAGACGGCTTACCTCGACCTGACGACCGACGTGTTGGCGTTGGGTAAGAACTCGCGGCTCTACAAGCGGTTGGTCTACGAAGAGCAGATCGCGAGCAGCGTGAGTTCGAGCATCTACCCGCGTGAGATCGGCGGACAGGTGACGATCACGGCGACGGCGCTGCCCGGCAAAGACTTGGGACGCATCGAAGAGATCGTGCGTGAGGAGCTGGCCAAGTACCTCAAGCAGGGGCCGGAGAACGACGAGTTGGCGCGGGTTGTGACGCAGCATCAGGCCCGCTTTATCCGCGGGCTGGAGCGCATCGGCGGATTCGGCGGCAAGGCCGATATCCTGGCGCAGAATCAGGTCTACGGCGGGACGCCGGATCACTACAAGAAGTACGAAGCGTGGATCGCCGGCGCGAAGCCGATCGACTTGCGCGAGACGGCGGTGAAGTGGCTCTCGGACGGCGTGCACGTGCTTGAGGTGCATCCGTTCCCCGAGCACAAGAACGGCACGGACGAGGTCGACCGCTCGAAGCTGCCGGAAGTTTCCGGGTTCCCGTCGCTCGATCTGCCGGACGTGCAGCGGATCACGCTCTCGAACGGGTTGAAGGTCGCCTTGGCCGAACGCCACGACATCCCGACGGTCGATTTCCGGTTGGTGGTCGACGCGGGCTATGCGGCGGACCAGTTCGCGACGCCGGGAACGGCTTCGTTGACGATGGCGATGGTCGACGAAGGGACCGACTCGCGGACGTCCCTTGAGATCTCGGACCAGTTGGCGCGGCTGGGCGGCAGTCTGGGTTCAGGCGCGGGGCTCGATACCTGCGCGGTCACGCTTTCCGCGCTCAAGATGAACCTGGCGGAGACGCTCGACATCTACGCGGACGTGATTAGGAATCCGTCGTTCCCGCAAGGCGATCTGGACCGCTTGCGGCAGCAGCAATTGGCGGCGATCCGGCAAGAGAAGTCGAACCCGATCCAGACGGCGATTCGGCTGCTGCCTGGGTTGGTTTTCGGCAAGGACCACGCTTACGGGGCGCCGCTTTCAGGCTCGGGCAACGAAGAATCGGTCAAGGCTCTGACGCGTGAGGATCTTGAGAAATTCCACGGGACCTGGTTCCAGCCGTCGAACGCGACGCTGATCGTGGCGGGCGACACGACGCTCGACGAACTGCGTCCGTTGCTCGAAGAGAAGCTGAAGGATTGGAAGACGACGGGCGAAGTTCCCAAGAAGAATCTGTCGGAGGTCGCGGCGCCCGAGAAGCGCGTGGTCTATCTGGTGGACAAACCGGCGGCCCAGCAATCGGTGATCATCGCGGGCATTCCCGCGCCACCGACGAACAACCCGGACGAGATCGCCATCGATGCGATGAACCAGATCTTGGGCGGCTCGTTCACTTCGCGCATCAACATGAATCTGCGGGAAGAGAAGCACTGGGCGTACGGCGCACGCAGCTTGCTGACGGACGCACAGGGTCAACGGATGTACCTGACCTATGCACCGGTGCAAACCGACAAGACCAAAGAGTCGATGGCGGAGATCGACAAGGAGATGCGCCAGATGCTCGACTCCAAACCGGCAACTGCGGACGAGCTGGCCAAGGTGAAGGTGAATCAGACGTCGAGCTTGCCGGGCCGGTTCGAGACCAAGTCGGCGTTGATGAGCGCGATCCAGGAGAGCATTGTCTACGGCATCGCGGAAGACTTCTACGAGACGCTGCCGGGCAAGGTCGAGGCGCTGCAACTGGAGGATATCCAGGAGGCGGCGAGCAAGCTGGTGCATCCGGATCGCCTGGTCTGGGTCGTGGTCGGCGACAAGGAGAAGATCGCCGCCGGAGTGGACGAGCTCGGCTACGGCGAGATGATCTACCTGACGCCGGACGGCGACGTGATCCAGTAGCCGCGCTGAGCAGTTGAAGCGAAGCGGACCGAACCGTCATCCTGACGGGATGCCTGCGGCCCGGGAGCGCGTGGATCGGTTGGCCGCGGAGTGCCTGCGGTCGCTGCTCGCGGGCGATGACGGCTGGGTGGATCCGGCGGACGAGTTGGCTCGGCTGGCGGTGCTTGAGGACGACGAAGCTCCGGCGTCGAGGGCGATCTTTTCGGGCGTGGTGGAGCTTCTGGCGGACCGCTTTGAGCCCGCTGCCGCCGACGCCTACCGGAGGTTCTTTGCGCGGGTGCTGTCGCATTGTGCGGGACTGGCTTTCGATCCGGCTCGGGAGCCTGGCTCCGCTGGACCCATCGCTGAGGGCGCGGACGTTCGGCGGGTGATCGTGCCTTCGCGGGTGACCGTCGGGGCCGATGTGGCGTTGACGATTCCGGCGGTGGCGCGCATCCTCGATCGGTATTCGGATGCGGAGGTCTTTTTTTGGGGCGGCGCCTCGTCGGGCAGTCTGCTGCCGCGCGATTCGAGGGTGCGCTTTGAGCCGTTCGATTACCCTCGCCGGGGCGGGCTGCGCGCTCGGCTAGAGGCGTGGACAAGGATGCGGGAGCGTATCGCCGCCGAGGTCTGGGACGAGGGGACTTGGGTATTGGATCTGGATACGCGCTGGTCGCAGGCGGGTATGCTGCCGCTGACGCCCGGGGACGAGCGCTATCTATTTTGGGAGAGCCGATCCGACCGCCCCGAAAGCTCGGCGCCGTTGGCGGAGCTGGCCTCGGAATGGCTGGCGAACATCTTGGGCGTGGGGCATCCTCCTTCAGGGTTGGCGATCGAGCCGGCGGACCTGGGCGCCGTCGATCGGCCGGTGGCCGTCGTGAATTTCGGCGTGGGCGGGAATGACGCCAAACGGCTCGGCGAGGCGTTCGAGCGGGGCGTGCTCGAGTCGTTGAAAGACGCCGGATATGCGGTCTTGCTCGACCAGGGTTTTGGGCCCCAGGAGGAAGCGCGCGCCCGTCGCATCGCCGAGGGAGGCGCGGCCGAGTTGCGCAAGACGACGATCGCCGAGTTGGCCGGACTGATCGCGGGGGCGGACCTGTACGTGGGGTACGACTCGGCGGGCGGACACATCGCGGCCTCGCTCGGAGTGCGTGCGATCGACGTCTTTGCGGGGGCGGTCTCGCCGAAGATGGTCGAGCGGTGGTCGCCTTGGGGACGACGGGCGGCGGAAGTGATCGCGGTGGAAGCGGGAGAGTCGGACGAGTCCGTCTTGGCGCGCGTGCGGGAGCGCTTGGCGTGAGCATCGCGATCGACGCCTCGCACGCCTACGATCGTTCGCCGACTGGGGTGGCGGTCTACTCGCGCAGGTTGATCGAAGAGTTGCTCGCGATCACGCCCGAGACGCGCTTCTTACTGGCACTCAGGGCCAACCGGTTTGCGCGGGCTTTGCGCGGGGAGAAGCTTGGCGCGAACGCCAGGCGGGTCTTGCTGGAGGCTGCGGCGACGCCGTTGTGGGCGGGCGGCGTCGAGCTGTTCCATGGGCTGAATCAACGCTTGCCCGAGCGAGAGTTTCCGCGACGCGTGTCGACGTTCCATGACCTGTTCGTGATGACGGCCGAGTACTCGACGCCGGACTTTCGCGCGCGCTTCAGCGAGCAAGCGCGCGAGGCGGCGACACGGTCGGACCGTCTGATCGCGGTCTCGGCCTACACCGCAGATCAGGCGGCTCGGCTGCTGGGCTCTCCTCGGGAGCGGATCGCGGTGATTCCGCACGGGGTCGACTTCCCCGCCCCGCGTTCAGCCGAGCAAGATGCCGAGACGGTCGAGCGGATGGGGCTACGGTCGCCTTTCTTGCTGAGCGTCGGCGCGATCCAGAAACGCAAGAATACGGAGCGACTCGTCGAGGCTTTTGGGGGGTTGAGCGGAGAGCCGATGTTGGCTCTGGCCGGCGGGCACGGATACGGATCGGAGGAGATCCTGGCGCGCATCGAGCGCAGTCCGGCGCGGGACCGGATTCGGCTGCTCGGATACGTGGACGACGACGAGCGGCAGGCGTTGTACGGCCGGGCGGCGGCGTTGGCGTTCCCGTCGTTGGACGAAGGGTTTGGGATTCCGGTGCTGGAGGCGATGGCCGCCGGGCTTCCGGTGGTGACGTCCGATCGATCGGCGTTGCCGGAAGCGGCGGGCGAGGCGGCGGTGTTGGTCGACCCGGAATCGACGACGGAGATTCGCGCGGGTCTGGATCGAGTACTGACCGAGGAATCGTTGCGAAAGCAGCTGATTGCGACAGGGTTAGAGCGCGCGAAGAGCTTCACTTGGAGGCGTGCGGCTGAGGCGACTTGGGCGGTCTATCGCGATTTGCTGTAGCGGCTCAGGGTACAATCGCGGCCGATGCGCATCCTGCTCCTCTTACTGTTGGCGTTGCCGGTGGCGGCGGCGGACAGGCCGAACGTCCTGTTCATCTCGATCGACGACTTGAACGATTGGATCGGGGCGCTGGGCGGGCATCCGCAGGCGAAGACGCCGAATCTGGATCGCCTGGCCGCGGAGAGCGTACTGTTCACGCGGGCCTATACGGCATCGCCTTCGTGCAATCCTTCGCGCGCGGCGTTGATGACCGGCATCGCGCCGCACCGCTCGGGCGTCTATTTGAACAGTCAGCCGTGGCGGCCGTCGCCGGCGCTTCAGAACGCGGATACGATCCCGCAACACTTTCGCAGGAGCGGGTATTGGGTGGCGGGCGCCGGAAAGATCTTTCACGGCCGCTACCCCGATCCGGCGTCGTGGGACGTCTACTGGCCAGACCAGCAGAAGAACAAGCCAGATGACCCGATGCCCGTTGGGCGTCCGCTGAATACGATTCCCAAGACGGCTCATTTTGACTGGGGACCGGTCCAAGCGGCGGCGGGCGAGATGGGCGATCGTCAGGTGGCGGATTGGATCTCCGAGCAGCTGGGGCAGGAGCACGAGAAGCCGTTTTTCCTTGCGTGCGGGATCTTTCGGCCGCACTTGCCTTGGTATGTTCCGCCGGAATACTTCGAGCCGTTTCCGCTCGATGCGATCGAGCTGCCCGCGTTCAAGTACGACGACCTGGACGACCTGCCGAAGATGGGTTTGGAGCGAGCGAATCCTGATCGGGATCATGCGCGGGTGGTGAAACACGGGCAGTGGAAGAAGGCCGTCCAGGGATATCTGGCGTCGATCTACTTTGCGGACGAACAGATCGGGCGCGTGCTCGATGCGTTGGAGAAGGGGCCGAACGCGGAAAACACGATCGTCGTGCTGTGGACCGATCACGGCTGGCACCTGGGCGAGAAGGAGCACTGGCGGAAGTTCGCATTGTGGGAGGAAGCGACGCGGACGCCGCTCATGTGGCGCGTACCGAAGGGGGCGGCGCCGGGGCTAGCAGCGGGGACGAAGGCGGGGCTGCGAGTTGATCGGCCGGTGGGGCTGCTGGACATCTTTCCGACGCTGATCGACCTGGCCGGGCTGCCCGAGAAGCCGGAGCTCTCGGGGAGTTCGTTGACGCCGTTGCTGGCCGACCGCAACGCGCACTGGGACCATCCCGCGCTCACGACGTACGGCTACAAGAACCATGCGATCCGCACGGATCGTTGGCGCTACATCCGCTATCGCGACGGGGGCGAGGAGCTCTACGATCACTCGCGGGACTGGATGGAGTGGACGAACTTGGCCGGCGATCCCGAGTATCGAACGGTCATCGACGAGCTCAGCCGGTTCTTGCCGAAGTCGGACGCGGAGAACGTCCCGATGCAGCAGTAGCTAGGTGAGATCGCGCAGACCGGCGGCTTCGAGCGCTTTCACCAGCGCGGAGATCTTCTGGGAGTCCTTGCGCGGACAGACGAGCAACGCGTCGGGCGTATCGACCACAACGAGATCCTTGACGCCGACCAACGCGACCAACTTGCCCGGCGCGTCGACGAAGTTGCCCTCGGCTTCGAGCAGCTCGACGGGCGTGTTCGAAGCGTTGCGCTCGGGATCCTTCTTGGCCAGTTCGTAGACGGCTTCCCAGCTCCCCACGTCGGACCAGCCGAAGTCCTTGGCCGGGAAGCCGACGATGTTGTCGGCGTGCTCAAGGATGCCGTAGTCGATTGAGATCGCCTCGCACTGCGGATAACGCTCGGCGAGTTTCTTCTTGAATGTGCGCGAACCCGGCGCCGGTAGGTCGGCCACGGCTTGGCGTGTGACAGGCAAGTAGCGCTCGAAGGCTTCCAAGATCGTCTGCGCTCGCCAGACGAATTGGCCGGAATTCCAGTAGAAATTCCCCGCCTTGAGGAAGCGTTTGGCGACCGGCGCCTTGGGCTTCTCGCGGAAGCGGACGACCGGCTGCGCCTGCACGGCGCCCGACTTGACGCCCTTCGGAAACTCGATGTAGCCGTAGCCGGTCTCGGCCCAGCGCGGCTCGATGCCGATGACGACCAGCTTCTCTTTCTGGGCGGCCTTGGCGGCTCGCTTGAGCGTCTGGAGGTAGGCCTTGGGTTTGGCGACGAGGTGATCGGACGGCAGCACGATCATCGTCGCATTGGGGTCTTGCGTGGCCAGCAACTGCGCCGCCATGGCGATGCAGGGCGCCGTGTTGCGGCCCTCGGGTTCGGCCACGATCTGCGCCGCCGGCACCGCCGGAAGCTGCTTACGAATCGGACCGCGCAGCTCTTCGTTGGTCAGGATCCAAACACGCTCGGGCGGAACCAGCGGCTCGATGCGCGAGACCGTCTGCTGCAACAGCGACTCGCCGCCGACGAACGGCAATAGTTGCTTAGGGGTCTTGCGGCGGCTGCGAGGCCAGAAGCGGGTTCCGCGTCCTCCGGCGAGGATCACGGCGTGCAAGGCGGAGGCTGGCATAGAGGCTTCGGTCGGGCGGCTTAGTTCTGCGAGGCTTCGTGCTCGTATGGGTGGATCAGATTGAACGTCCGTTTCCACCGCGTCTTCGAGAAGAAGTTCAGCAGCACGTCTTGGATGTGGGCGACGGAGATCGAAGAGTCTTCGAGGTGCTTGGTCGGCGCATCGTAGGACCAGTAGATGATCAGCGGTTTGCCGATGATGTTCTCGCGCGGGACGAAGCCCCAGTAGCGACTGTCGAGCGAACGGTCGCGATTGTCCCCGAGCGCGAAGTAGGCGTTCTCCGGTACTACGATCTCGCCGTTGACGACGTCTTTGCCCAGCATCTCGAAGCCGCGCTGAAGGACCCCGCCGCCGGGTTGCGTCGGGAAATTGTCGCGATAGTTGTCGACGTAGTCGGTCTTGAAGACGGTGTACGGTTCGTCGAGCGGCTGACCGTTCAGCCAGACCTTACGATTGACGATTCGGATGCGGTCGCCGGGCAGTCCGATGCAGCGCTTGACGAACGTCTCCTCCGGGTTGACCGGATAGCGGAAGACGATAATGTCGCCGCGCTCAACTTCCATGTAGGGTAGGAGCGCCCGACCGACCGGACCGGAGGGAGCGTAGGAGAGCTTGTCGACGAGCAGGTGGTCGCCGATGAGCAGAGAGTCCTCCATCGAACCGGTGGGAATGACGAAGGCCTGTACGAGCGTGGTCGTGCCGAAGAGCAAGAGCAGGATCGTGACCGTCCACTCGGCGATCACGCCGCGCGGACGCTCCGCCGGTTTGGCCTCGGGCTGTTGGTCCTCTGCGACCTGCTCCGCAGCGTCCTGGGCCGGAGCGGTCTTCGACTGATCTCGCTTGGTCAACGCCCTTATTGTATCGGGTCCGGCGGTCCGGGGAGCGAGGTCCGGAGTGATACCCTAAGCGACGGGTTCGCCCGGAGGAAATATCTACGACATGGCTACTGACCGCCGCCGATTTCTATCTGTCGCTGGAGGCGCGGCCGCCGCGCTGACCGCCGCTTCGTATTCGCGAGTCTACGGCGCCAACGAACGCGTGGGCGTCGCCGTGATCGGCGTGAACGGTCGCGGCAAATCCCACCTGGACGCGGTCACGAAGAACCCCGGCGCGGAGGTTCGCGCGATCGTCGATATCGACCAAGCCGTCGCCGAGCGACGCTCGACCGAGACGGCTAAAGATCAGGACGGACTGCGCCCGAAAGAGTATTCGGACATGCGTAAGATGTTCGAGTCGAAGGATATCGACGCGGTCTCCATCGCGACGCCGAACTACTGGCACGCGCTCTCGACGATCTGGGCCTGCCAAGCCGGCAAAGACGTCTACGTGGAGAAGCCGGCGAGCCACAACATCTTTGAAGGCCGCAAGATGGTCGAGGCCGCCCGCAAGTACAAGCGTATGGTGCAGGTCGGTCAGCAATCGCGCTCGACGCCGTTCAAGATGGAAGCCGTGCAGATGCTCAAGGAGGGCGTCATCGGCGACCTCTACATGGCGAAGGGGCTGTGCTTCAAGCGACGCAAACCGATCGGCAACATGGAGCCGAGCACGATTCCGCCGGGCGTCGACTACGACCTGTGGCTGGGACCGGCGCACCCGCGCGCGTTCCAGGAAAACCGCTTCCACTACAAGTGGCACTGGTACTGGGATTTCGGCAACGGCGACATCGGCAACCAGGGCGTGCATGAGATGGACGTGGCGCGCTGGGGCTTGGGGCTCGACGAGCTGCCCGACAACGCCTACTCCGAAGGCGGCAAGTTCGTCGCCGACGACGATCAGCAGACGCCCAACACGCAGTTCGCCGCCTTCCGCTACCCGGAGAAGATGCTGCAGTTCGAAGTGCGCGGCTGGATCACCGGCGGCGAAGGCAACATGCTCCAAGACTCAGGCGGCGGCCAGCACACGATCGGCGTCTTGTTCTTCGGCAGCGACGGGTATATGTCGTGCCATAACGGCGGGTATAACGTTTACAAGGGCGAAGACCGCAAGATGGTCAAGTCGCGCAAACCGGAAGGCGACACGACCTACGCGCACTGGGACAACTTCCTGCAAGCAGTCAAGTCGCGCAAGCACACCGACCTCAATTGCGATATCGAAGTCGGCCACATCTCGGCGGCGCTGTGCCACATGGCGAACATCAGCTACCGCGTCGACGACAAGGTTCGCTTCAAGCCCGAGACGGAACGCTTCATCGGGAATGACGAAGCGAACCGATTGCTGACGCGCGACTACCGGGCGCCGTTCGTGGTGCCGGACAAAGTCTAGACTTCGCAGTTTGGCGCAAGGATTGCCAGGAGAGGCGGCGAGATGATTCGCCGCCTCTTGCTGTTTCTACTGGTTGTCGCTGTTCCTTGCGTTGAAGCGCAGTTCAGCGGCTTGGCGACCGACGAGGCCGGGACGCGGCTTTGGTTCGCTTCGCCGATGAAGCTGCGGGGAACGGAACAGCATCTCGACCCGAAGATCTTTTCCGTCGATGCCGGCGGGAACGTCGAGTTGGTTGCAATGCAGCCGGAGGACGACCAGCGTCGCGGGCTGCGACGTCCGCAAGTCTCGGGCGACGGCAGGACGCTGACCTATGAGGCGTTCGTCGTCTGCGTCCTGAGTTGCCGTGGCGCTCCGGGACCGATGAGCTTCGTCGAACGACCGGGCGACGAGCCGCTGCAACTAACTGGAAGAGTCGAGTTGAGCCGCAACGGTCGCGCGTTGTTGCGACACGGCTATCCACACTTCGGACTCACCGACGAGGTCGAGTTGATCGACCTGGAAAGCGGAGCCGTGCGCTCGTGGGCGGTCGCGAATCACCTCCCGATGTACAGCTTCGGCCAAGTCGCCGACGACGGATCGGCGCTGCTGATGGCTGATGGTCTGTGGATCATTCGCCCCAACGGGACGTTTGAGCGAGTCTATGTCGGAAACTTCTTCTCGCCGGATCCGATCAGCGACTCCGTGTGGCCGTGGGCGACTTTCGACGCACTGGGGGAGCGGGTCGTCGTGCAAACGAGCAACCCGCCGTCGTATCTGGCGGAGGCGGCGATCGGGCTCGAATCCACGGAGCGGACTCTGGTGAACGCGCAAAACCCGACAGTTCGGCCGGTGCTCTCCGCTGACGGAGCCCGCGCGCTCTTTCTCTCGCGCTCGATGTTCGACGCGCGCCCGCCGGACGGACTCCAACACGCCTGGCTGCTCGATACGAACACCCGCGCGGTGCGGCCCGCCGTCAGCCACCCGGCGGGGATCGAAGAGGCCGTGCTCTCGGGCGACGGCACGGTTGTATGGGCGACGACGCCCGCCGGGAACCTCCTGCGCGCGGACCTGCTGAGCGGAGACGTGCGGGAGGTGGTTCCGCGGACCGTGTTTCGCAGACTGCTGCTCGGCGAGCCGCCGGTGCGTCCGACCCCGGGCGGCTTGGTGGAAGTCACGGGGCGTGGATTGGCGCCCCGAACGGCGATCGCGGAGTCGCCTACTACTCGGTTAGCGGGAGTCGAACTGCGCGCCGACGGGCGCCCGCTGCCTCTGGTTTCAGTTTCGCCGACCCGAATCGAAGCGCGTGTGCCGTGGGACTTCCAGGGACAGAAGCCGCTCTCGGTCACTGAGGCCGGTTCGCCTTTCGAAGACGAGATGCCCCTGTCGATGATTGTTGTGGAAGCCAATCCTCGCTTCGGACTGACGGAGGACGGACCTGCGATCGCGCACGGCGATTTCCGAGGGCTCGTGAGCGAAGAGGATCCCGCGGCGCCGGGCGAAGTCTTGCACCTCTACATGGCCGGATTGGGGCCTGTCCAGAACCCTCCTCCGCCAGGCGAGATTACGCCGAACGCGCCGCTGTCGCGCCTGGCGATCCCCATCGACGTGACGGCGATAGAGCGCCCCGGGGCCGACCCGGCGCCGATCGAGGTCCTGTTTGCGGGGCTGGCGCCCGGAACCGCGGGCTTCTATCAGGTGAGCGTGCGGCTGCCGTCGGGGTGGTCGCAGTCCGACGCGGCGACCTTGATCGTGCAGGCGGGCGGCGAACGGGCGTATGCGAGCTTGGCCGTCCGCTAGAGCGGCTCGATGCGCAGGCGGCCGAAGGTCACGTCCGAATTGTGCGCCACCAGCAACACGCTGCCGGACGAAAAATCCTTCGAGGGCGGCTCGATCGACTCGGCCGACCAGTAGTCGAAGCGGTTGCGGTCTTGCTCTTGGAGTCGCGTGCGATAGCGGTGGCTGCCGTCTTCGAGCGTCTTGACCTCGGCGGTGAGGATGTACGGCCGGCCGAGTTGGATCGGGTCCGGGTGCTCGGCCCAACGCGCGCGTTCGGGAGGCCCGGGGAGGATGCGCCAGCGGCACTCTTCGAGGTTCTTCTCGAGCGTGAATTCGGTCGCGGCGCCGAGCGGGAACCACTGCGTATGGGGCTGGTTGCCGTCTTCGGCGTGGCCGCGCCAGCGTAGGCCGATGCCGGCGTGATTGACGTTGAAGTGGGGCCCTCCGGGGCGTTTTCCGGGAAAGCTGTGGAAGGTGACGTCGACGTTCACGACGTAGTCGGTCCAGTCCATGTCGCCGAACGCGAGGACGCGATCGTAGTAGGGTTCGGCCGTGCGGACGCCGCCGTCTTCAAGCCGCCAAAGGCCGTCGACGATCTGCGCAGCGTCGGCGATCGAATCGACTTTCGACCAATCGACCTCGTAGGGCAGCGGCCACCGGCGCCCCTGGACCAGTTCGACTTCAACCGTCTCTTCCGCCTTCGAGCCGTCGCCTGCAAATGCGCGCAGCACGACTTGGTTGAGGCCTTCCTTGAGGTCGCGGACGTGAATGTCCGCGTTGAAGTCGCCCGGCCGCGCGAGGCGCCGTAGGTCGGGGCCTTTCGAGAGTTCCTTGGCCTTGGCGCCGTTCACCGAGTATTCGATTCGCGCAACGTCTTCCGCCGGCGAGACCGACCCGAGGATGTTGACCCACGGTTGGGGGAGGCCTTGTCGCCCGAAGCTTTGGCGCGCGCCGTACCAGACGTCGATCTTGGGCGGACCGGCGGCGCTCAGCACGGTCGCAGACGATGCCGCGGCGAGGAAGGCGCGACGGGTCAACGTCGATTCCATCACGAAGGTCAGCTTAGCCGACGTTCAGGAGCCACGTTTAGGACCGGGCGCTATTCGACGGTGACGCTCTTGGCCAGGTTGCGCGGCTGATCGACGTCGCAGCCGCGCAGGACGGCGATGTGATACGCCAGCAACTGCAGCGGGACGATCTCCAAGATCGGCAGCAGCAGCTCGTTCGAGACCGGCACTTCGAGTACGTCTTCCGTGAACTGGCGAACCGTCTCGTCGCCCTCGTTGACGACGGCGATCACCCGGCCCGAGCGCGCCTGGACTTCCTGGATGTTCGAGAGCGTCTTCTCGTAGCGCAGAACGGAATTCTCGTCCTCGGGGTCGAAGGTAGCGATGACGACGACCGGCAGATTCTCGTCGATCAAGGCGTTCGGCCCGTGCTTCATCTCGCCCGCCGGATAGCCCTCGGCGTGGATGTAGGAGATCTCCTTGAGCTTGAGCGCGCCCTCCAGAGCCATCGGGTAGTGGATGCCTCGGCCCAGGAACAGCGCGTCGGTCGAGTGATAGTACTTCTTGGCGATCGCGGCGCAGGTCTCGTCGATGCGCAGCACGGCCTCGATCTGGTTCGGCAAGACAACCAGTTGCTCGGCGAACTTCTGCGACGCCTCTTGCGTGATCGATGCGCGCGCCTGGCCGACGTAGATCGCCAACAGGTAGAGCGCCGCCAGTTGCGACGTGAACGCCTTGGTCGACGCCACGCCGATCTCAGGCCCCGCGTGCGTATAGATCGCGCCCGCCGCCTCGCGCGTGATCATCGAGCCGATCACGTTGCAGATCGCGATCGTCGGCGAGCCCTTCTCTTTCGATTCCTTTTGCGCGGCCAGCGTATCGGCGGTCTCGCCCGACTGCGTAATCAAGACCGTGAGAACGCTCTCGTCGACGATCGGGTCGCGGTAACGATACTCGGAACCATAGTCGACCTCCACCGGGACGCGCGCCAACCGCTCGATCATGAACTTGCCGGCGAGCGCGGCGTGCCAGGAGGTTCCGCAGGCAACGATGCGGATCTGTTGAAACTTCGCGAGCTGCTCCGCGGCGATGCCCATCTCTTCGAGAAAGACTTCGCCGGTATCGCGATTGATGCGGCCGATGGCGGTTTCGCGGACGGCGCGCGGCTGCTCAAAGATCTCCTTGAGCATGAAGTGCTTGTAGCCGCCCTTCTCGGCCATCACCGGGTCCCACATCACGCGCTGCACTTGGCGCGTCACCGGTCGCCCTTCGAAGTCGCTCAACTGGACGCCGTTGCGGGTGAGCACGGCCAGGTCGCCGTCGTCGAGGAAGAAGACGTCGCGGGTGTGATGCAAGATCGCCGGCGTGTCCGACGCCACAAAATACTCGTCGTCGCCGAGGCCGATGATCGCGGGCGGACCTTGGCGCGCGGCGATGATCTTGTCCGGGTCGCGGCGGGAGATCACCGCAATGGCGAAGATGCCGCGGACACGCGAAATCGCCTGACGCACCGCGTCTTCGAGCAGGACGCCCGAGTCGCGGCTGTACTTGTCGACTAGGTGCGCGAGGACTTCCGTGTCCGTGTCGGTGATGAACTCGTGGCCGTCGGCGCGCAGCTCGTTCTTGAGTTCGAGGTAGTTCTCGATGATGCCGTTGTGGACGACGACGATGTCGCCCGAGTTGTCGCGGTGGGGATGCGCGTTCTCTTCGGTCGGCCGACCGTGCGTGGCCCAACGCGTGTGGCCGATGCCGTAGCGGCCGCCTGCCGGGTCCAGCCGGATCGTCTCTTCCAGCTTGCGCAGCTTGCCGGCGGCGCGACGCAGTTCAAACGCGGAGTCGCCGGAGCCGACGGCGATGCCGGCTGAATCGTAACCGCGGTATTCGAGGCGACGGAGCCCGTCCACAATGATCGGGGTCGCCTCTTCGGGGCCGATGTAGCCGACAATTCCACACATAAAGGTCTTTTACTCCTCTATTTCGACCGTGTACTCCTCGATCACCGGGTTGGCGAGCACTTCTCGCGCAATACGGTCGACTTGCTCGCGAGCCTGATCGGCCGAGGCGCCGTTCTCCAGCTCCAAGTCGAAGTACTTTCCTTGGCGAACATCGGCGATCCCCTCGTGACCGAGGTTGCGCAGGGCGGACTGGATGGTACGCCCTTGGGGATCGAGGACGGTCTTCTTCATGCTGACGTGCACGCGGGCTTTCATACTCAGATTGTATCCGGGAGAGGGCCGCGGCCATGCGGGGAAGGCCTTATCTTTCCAATCGGTTCGTAAGTATCCGACCGCAGGCGTCGGACGGCTATTTGCCGATGCAGAACGTGGAGAAGATGGTCGCGAGCACGTCGTCGTTGGTGGTCTCTCCGGTGATCGCATCGACCGGACGGAGCGCGGAATAGAGGTCGAGCAGCAACATTTCGTGCGGCACTGCGTTGCGGACGGCGCTCTGGGCGTCGTCGAGATGCCGCAGCGTTTCGCGCAGAAGCTGCTCGTGACGCAGGTTGGTCAGGAAGCCAGTCTCGTCCCCCGGACGCGGCGCGGCGTACTCGACGATGGTCCGGCGCAAGGCGTCGACGCCCTCGCCGGTCGCGGCGGAGACGGCGATCGCCTCCGGCGGCAGATCGGCCCGGCGCTCCAAATCGGCCTTGTTGCCGACGACGATTCCCCGCCCGGCCTCGGCGCATTTCTGCAGCAAGCGCCGGTCGGTTTCGCCGAGCGGCTGCGAGCGGTCGACGACGGCGAGCGTCAGGTCCGCGTCGGCTAACGCTTCCCAACTGCGCTCGACGCCCTGCGCTTCCGCCACGTCTTCGGTCGCGCGGATGCCCGCCGTATCGAGCAGCCGCACGGGTACGCCGTCGATCGAGGCCGTCTCGCTGACCACGTCGCGCGTGGTGCCGGCTTGCGGCGTGACGATGGCGCGGTCGCGGCCGACCAGCCGGTTAAACAGCGACGACTTCCCAACGTTCGGGCGGCCGACGATCGCCAACGTGATCCCCCCGCGCACGACCTTCCCCCAGCGGAAGCTCTCCGCCAACGCCTCCGCCGGTTCGCGAATGCGCGAGATGCGCGCCAGCAGCTCTTCGTCGGAAGCGACGTCGACGTCGTCTTCAGCGAAATCGATTCCGGCTTCGAGCAACGCAATCAGCTCGAGCAATTCTTTCTTGACTGGGCCCAGGCGCTTCGACAACGACCCATCGACCTGCTCCATCGCGACGCGCGCCTGGTAGACCGTGGTCGCATCGATCAGGTCGCGAACCGCTTCCGCCTGCGCCAGATCCAGCCGGCCGTGGAGGTACGCCCTTCGCGTGAACTCGCCCGGTTCGGCCGCGCGCGCACCCGCCGTCAACGCCCGCTCCACCGCGAACGCCAGCACGGCCGGCGAGCCGTGGCAGGAGATCTCGACGACGCTTTCGCCGGTGAAGCTGTGCGGCGCGACAAAGCGCGTCAGCACGACGCGATCAACGACGTGATCGTCTTCGTCGACCAAGCGCGCCATGACCGCCTTGCGCGGCGCCCAGTCGCCTGAGGATTCGCGACGGCAGATCGTCTCGGCGATCTCGACCGCCCGCGGACCCGACAGCCGAACGACGCCGATGCCGCCGCGGCCGGGCGGCGTCGAGACGGCGACGATCGTATCGTCAGCGAAAACCGAGTCGGGAAGCATCCCCATCCATGCCGATGCCGGCGAGGCTAGTCTTCGGGGTAGATGACTGTATGACGGCGCGGCACTTCGCCTTCCGATTCCGTCGTCACGCCCTCAATGTCGCGCAGGGCCAAGTGCAGAATGCGGCGCTCGCGCGAGGTCATCGGCTTGAAGTGGTGCGGGCGGCCGGTCCGCAGCACCTTCTTGGCGGCGGCTTCGGCCGACTCGCGCAGATCCTCGATGCGATCGACGCGGTAGTCTTCCGCGTCGAAGATCAGACGGTAGCGGTCTTGGTGTCCGACGCCGAGAGCCTCCAACGTCAGGTGCTCCAAGGCGAGCAGCAGCTCGGCGCGATTGTCGAGCAATAGGTCGACGTCCGGGCCGGAGAAGTCGACCGTGATATCCGGCGAGATCATCTCCGTCTTCACCGCACCGTCGAGGAAGTCGTAGTCAAGATCGAGGTCGGCCAGTTCGAGGACTTCATCCAAGAACTCGTCGATCTGGTCCTTTACCTTTTCTGATTTCCAATCAACGGGCATGGGCGGCGGTGGGGGAGGGCCAAACGGTCGAGCTACTTTTTCTTTTTGCCTTTAGGGCGAGGCTTTTCGATTTCCAGTTCTTCGCCCGGCATCTTGTTGAGTAGGACTTGCTGGCCTACGCCGACGAGGTTGCTGGTGAGCCAGTATAACACCAGCCCCGCTTGGAACTGGTAGAAGATGAAGCCCATAAACAAGGGCATGAACTTCATCATTTTGGCCTGGGCCGGATCGACGGTCGGCGTCGGCGTCAGCGACTGCATCCAGAACTGCGTCGCCACCATCGCCACCGGCAAGATGCGGATCGCCAACGTCTCCGGCTGCGACAGATCGCTGACCCACAGCCAGTCGGCGCCGCGCATCTCGATCGCCGACATCAGCACCGTGTAGAAGGCGAAGAAGAACGGAATCTGCAGAAGCATCGGGAAGCAGCCGCCGGCCGGATTGACGTCGTACTTCTTGTACAGCGCCATCAACTCTTCGTTCTGCTTCTGCTTCTTGGGATCGGTCATGCCGAGCCCCTTGTAGCGCTCGTTGATCTGCTTGACGAGCGGCTGGATCTGCTGCATCCGCTTCATCGATTTCGATCCCTTCCACTTCAGCGGGAAGAGCGCCAGGTTGATAAAGCAGGTCAAGATGACGATCGCCCAGCCCCAGTTCGAGACCCAGTTCACGTAGATCCAGCGCATCATCAGGAATAGCGGTTCGCCGATGAAGCCGAAGAAGCCGAAGTCGACCGCCTCGCGCAACTTGGGATCGACGGCCTGCAGTTCATCCACGTCCTTCGGCCCCACGAAGACACGGAAACGATTGGCGCCGGGACCTCCGACGGCGAGCGCCGGATAGAGCAGCGTATCCTCCGCCTCGGCGTCGGGCCGAACCTCAACGCCCGCGTAGTCGACGGCGATCTCCGTCTCGTTCTCTTCCGGCAGGAAGATCGCGGCGAAGTAGTGATCCCGGATGCCGAAGTAATCGAAGCGCCCGCGGATCGTCGCCCAACCGTCCTCTTCGTCTTCTAGATCGAGGTCTTCCAAACCGTCTTCGGCGTTGAAGTAGAAGTTGCGCGCAAAGGTCTCGTTGTTCTTGTGCTCAAAGTCGCCGAAGCCGCCCGGCCAGGCGATGCGGTGCGGTTGCTCGGCGCCGTTCTGGGCGACGCGGCTCTCGATCTCGAAGACGTAACCGTTCTCCTCAAAGCGGAAAACCTTGCTGACGCGCTGCCCGCCCTGGGCCCACTCGAATCGGACTTCTGTCGGCGCTTGGCGGCGATCCGGTCCGTCGTTAACCGTGAACAACGCGTCGTCGACGCCCTCGATCGGCGCGCCCCCCGGCATGCGCAGAGAGAAAGGAGCCCCGAACTTGCCCGCTCCCCAACCGTTGACCAGGTCCAGTTCCCCGCCCTTCGCGTCCTGGTAGTGATGCAGCGTCCAACTCTCGACCGCGGCGCCGCGATTGGTCAGCACCACTTCATACGCGCCGGTGTCGACGGTGATCTTGCGCTCGCTGGTGGCGACCGTCGGTCGAGCGGCGGCGGGCGTCTCCGGATCGCCGTCGTTCGACGCCGCGTCGGCCGCATCATTCGGCGCTTCCGCGGACGTTCCCGGTTCATCAGTCGCCGATGCGGCCGCAGTCGCGGGATCAGCCTCGGCCGGTTCGGCGGGCGCCTGCTGCACGATCGGCGATTCGACCACGCCGTCTTCCGCAACGGGCGGCGTCCCGTAGAAATAGAAATAGCCCATAAACGCCGCCGCTGACAGCAGCGATGCGATCAGCAGGCGATTCTGGACAAACTGTTCTTCGTTGTTATCAGGCATCGGGAACCGGATCGATTCCGCCGCGGGCGAAGGGATTGCAGCGCAACAGGCGACGGGCGGCCAACCAGACGCCGCGGAGGACGCCGTGCTTTTCTACCGCTTCCTTAGCGTACATCGAACACGTCGGCTGGTACTTGCAGGCCGAGGGCAGGAAGGGCGAAATCTGGCTCTTGTAAAACAGCAACAGAAACACCGCCGCCTTCTGTCCCCACGACTGCTCGCGCGCGTGTTCTCCTCGGCTCACAGCGAATCACTATAGCCGCCTCGACGCCGCGCTTTTTGCAGCAGACGATCGAGTTCGGCTTCGATTTGTTGATACGACGAATCTCGCACTGAGTTTCTTGCGTGAAAAACGATCCAGGCACCGTCGGGCGCCCAATCCCAGTGCCGACGGATCGCTTCGCGAAACCAGCGCTTGACGCGATTGCGCACCGCCGCCTTGCCCACTTTGCGCGAAACGGTCAGCCCGACGCGCCCGGGCGCGTCCTCGGCCTTCGGCAGCAGAAACACCGAAAAAAGGGGACCCGCGGCGCGGACCCCCTGCTGGTAGACCTTTTGGAACTCGCTTCGGTTGCGGAGTCGGCGACTCTTGGGGAAGCGTTGATCGGTCGCGCTCGGGCGGTCGCTACTTATCGCGCTCGTCGGCGACGGTGAGCTCATGACGGCCCTTGCGGCGGCGGTTCGCCAACACGCGGCGACCGCCGGGCGTGGCCATGCGCGCGCGGAATCCGTGCTTCTTGTTGCGCTTGCGGCGGTTCGGCTGGAAAGTTCTTTTCGGCATGGGTACACACAAAGAGAGCGCTGAGCCAGGTGCGACCCAGCGCTCGACTACTATGACTCCGAGTCTATCAATGGCGTCAGAGCGGGTCAACCGACTGCGGCCGAAGATGTTACCGTTTTCGATGCGATGCAACCCACCGAAAAAAAAGTGAAATGGGGCGTGATCTCGACCGCCAAGATCGGCGTCGAGAAGGTCATTCCCGCCATGCAGAAAGGCGAGGCGAGCGAAGTGGTCGCGATCGCCTCGCGGGACGCCGAGAGCGCTCGCGAGGCTGCCGAGAAGCTCGGGATCCCCAAGCACTACGGCAGCTATGAGGAATTGCTCGCCGATGCGGAAGTTGAGGCCGTCTACAACCCGCTGCCCAATCATCTGCACGTGCCTTGGTCGGTGAAGGCGGCCGAAGCGGGCAAGCACATCCTATGCGAGAAGCCGCTGGCGCTCACGGCTGAGGAAGCGCAAACGCTGGTCGACGCCCGCGACCGAACCGGCGTGCTGATCACCGAAGCCTTCATGGTGCGCTCGCACCCGCAGTGGCTGCGCGTGCGGGAGCTGGTGCGAGAGGGGCGCATCGGCGAACTGCGGGCCGTGCAAGGCGCATTCAGCTACATGAATCGCGATCCCCAAAACATCCGCAACATGGCCGACATCGGCGGCGGCGGGGTCTACGACATCGGCTGCTACCCGACCGTCATCGCACGCTATCTCTTCGAGGCCGAGCCGAACCGCGTGGCGGCGATCGTCGAGCGCGACCCCGAGATGAAGACCGATCGCCTGACCAGCGCCCTGCTCGATTTCGACCGAGGCCAAGCGAGTTGGATCTGCTCGACGCAGCTCGTCCCCTACCAACGGATGCAGATCTTCGGCACGACCGGCCGAATCGAAGTCGAGATCCCCTTCAACGCGCCGCCCGATACGCCGGTCCGTATCTTCATCGACGACGGCAGCGCCTTCGCGGGCGCGAATGCCGAAGTGGAAGAGTTCCCCGTGGTCGACCAGTACACGGTGCAAGGGGATCTCTTCTCGCGCGCCGTCCGCTCGGGCGAGCCGGTCGAGTTTCCGCTCGAGAATGCCGTGGCGAACATGCGGATTCTGGAGGCGGTACTGCGGGCAGGCGACGAGAAGCGCTGGGTCGATCTCTAAGCGATTCCACCTGCACAAGAAACGGAACGCTTGCTAGCCTCGGATTTTGTGCATCGTTCTCGACCGACGCGCATCAGTAGGTAGGTAAGCGGCTTCCGAGGAACGGAATCCAAAGAGGAGAAACAGATGGCAGGACCCAACACAGTCGAATTCACCGACACGAACTTCGATCAGGAAGTGCTTCAGTCGGACGTCCCCGTGCTCGTGGATTTCTGGGCGACGTGGTGCGGACCTTGTCGCCAGATCGCCCCGGCCGTGGACGCCGTCGCTACCGAGTTCGCAGGCAAAGCGAAGGTCGGCAAGGTCGACGTCGATCACAACCAAGGCACGGCGGCGCGCTTCCAAGTGCGCGGCATCCCCACGCTGCTCGTCTTCAAGGGCGGCCAGGTGGTTGACCAAGTGGTCGGCTCGGTACCACAAGAGAAACTGACGGAGATGCTCCAAGCGCACACGGCGTAGAGCTTTTTCGTACAGTAGGGGTTCCCAAGACGCCCGATCGCGGCTGAAGCGTTCGGGCGTTCCCGTCTCCAGAAGAGACCAGCCGGCGCCCCACCATGAGATCGGACGAACTCTATCACGGCCCTCTCGACGGCTTCGCCGAGAGGGCTTATCTATTGCTCGCGGGCCTGTTTCTGGGCTCGCTGGTGGTCACCAACCTGATCGCCAACAAGTTCCTGACGGTCGACCTAGGGTTCAAGGTGTTCGTCTTGTCCGCCGGCGCGCTTCCCTACCCGCTGACGTTCTTGGTCACGGACCTCATGTCGGAGGTCTACGGGCGCAAGCGGACCAACCGCGTCGTCTACGTCGGTTTTGCCGTGTCGATGTTCGTCCTGTTCGCGCTGTGGCTGGGATCGCTCTTTCCGGCCATCGAAGGCTCGCCCGTCGACGACGCGACGTACCTCGTGGTCTTCAAGAACGCCTGGCGCGTCATCGCGGCTTCGATGACCGCTTACCTGGTGGCGCAACTCGTCGACGTACGGCTGTTCCACTTCTGGAAGGATCTGACCGGCGGCAAACATCTTTGGCTGCGCAACAACGGCTCGACGATTCTTTCGCAGCTCGTCGATTCCGTGCTCGTCGTGCTCGTCCTGTTTTGGGGAGAGCAGACCTCGGACTGGATGATCGCGACCATCCTCGATCTGTGGCTGTTCAAGGCGCTCGTGGCTCTGCTCGATACGCCGCTGTTCTATCTGGGGACGGCGTGGTTCCGCCGACGGCTGGCGGCGAGCTAGACCTCGATTCGGCGGTCTTCATGGATCAACGGTCAGCGGATCAACCGATCAACCCGTCGCGTGCCCTGAGCTAGTCTGTTGTAGTGCGTCGATTCCCGCTCCTGCTTCCTCTACTGGCGCTCTCCTGCACGGCGCCTGAGCCCTCCGCCGACTCCTCTTCCATGCCCTTGACCGATCGCGACCTGCACTCCTTCGCCAACGTCGACGAGGTCCGCGTACGTCACGTGGACCTCGACCTCGCGGTCTCCTTCGATGAGAAGACCTTGTCCGGATCGGCGACGCTCGACCTCGAACGCGTCGCCGCCGACGCCCAGCGCGTCGTGCTCGATTCGAACGGCCTGATCATCGAGGCCGCCGAGGCCGGTTCCGGCGACACGCTCGCGGCGACCGAGTTTCGCCTCGGCGACGAGCAACCCTTCCTCGGCGCCCCGCTTGAAGTCGACCTCCCCGCCGGCGCCGACCGCGTACGCATCCGCTACCGCACCAAGCCCGAAGCCGGCGGCCTCCAGTGGCTCGAACCGGCGCAGACCGCCGGCAAGCAGAAGCCGTTCCTCTTCTCGCAGTCGCAGGCGATCTTCGCGCGCTCGTGGATTCCGTTGCAGGATTCGCCCGGCGTCCGTGTGACCTACTCGGCGACGATCCGCACGCCCAAAGACTTGGTCGCCGTGATGAGCGCGGAGATGGAGCGCCCGCCCGCCAAGACCGGCGAATACCGCTTCAAGATGGAGCAGGCGATCCCGGCCTACCTGATCGCGATCGCCGTTGGGGACCTGGCTTTCCAAGAGGTCGGGCCGCGGACCGGCGTTTGGGCCGAGCCGTCCGTCGTCGGTCGTGCGGCGGCCGAGTTCGAAGACATGGAGAGCATGATGGACGCGGTGGAAGGCCTCTACGGCCCCTATCGCTGGGAACTCTTCGACGTGCTCGTCTTGCCGCCGAGCTTTCCCTTCGGCGGCATGGAGAACCCACGCCTCACCTTCGCCACGCCGACGCTTCTGGCGGGAGACAAGTCGCTGGTCAGCGTCATCGCGCACGAGCTCGCCCACTCTTGGTCCGGCAACCTCGTGACCAACGCCACCTGGCGCGATTTCTGGCTCAACGAAGGCTTTACCGTCTACCTCGAAAGTCGCATCCAAGAGGTCGTCTACTCGCCCGAACGCGCGGCGATGGAAGGTGCGCTGGAGGTCGAAGGCCTGCGCGAAGAGCTGGCCGCCTTTGACGATCGCGACCAGATCCTGCACGTCGATCTCGCTGGACGCGACCCCGACGAAGGCTTCTCAAGCGTCCCCTACATCAAGGGCATGCTCCTGCTCAAGACGATCGAGCGCGAGGTCGGCCGCGAACGCTTCGACGAGTTTCTGAAGAGCTACTTCGACCAGTTCGCCTTCCAAAGCATCACGACCGGGCAGTTCGTCGCCTACCTCAACGAGCAGTTGCCGGAGGTCGCCGGAAAGGTCGACCTCGAACGCTGGATCACCCGACCCGGACTGCCCGAAGACGCGTCGCTGCCCGAGTCCGACGCCCTCGCAAAGGTCGACTCCGTGCGCGACCGCTGGGTGGCAGGCGAGGTCGAGACCTCGGAGATGCCCACGGCCGAGTGGACCGTCCAAGAGTGGCTCCACTTCCTCTCGACGATGCCCGACTCGGTCGGCCGCGAACGCATGTCCCGCCTCGACGAGGCTTTCGGCCTCACGCAGTCCGGCAACGCCGAGATCGCCCACCGTTGGCTGCTCGAATCGGTCAAACGCAGCTACGCCCCCGCCGACGAGCGATTGGAATCCTTCCTAGTCGAAGTCGGCCGCCGCAAATTCCTCAAGCCGCTCTATGAAGCTCTGGCGGCGACGCCGGAAGGCAAGGAGCGGGCGCGCGCAATCTACGCCAAAGCCCGGCCGGGCTACCATCCCATCTCGCAAACCACGGTCGACGTCATCCTCGACTGGAAACCGTAATGTACACGCCGAAGCCGTTCCGCGAAGATCGCCTCGACGTGCTGCACGCGTTCATCCGCGAGCACCCGTTCGCGACGATCGTCAACGCCGGTCCCGAGGGCCCCGTGGCGACGCACGCACCGCTTGAACTAGACGCCGCCGCCGGCCCCAAGGGCACGCTGATCGGACACCTCGCCAAAGCCAATCCGCAGTGGCGGGCCATGCAATCCGCTGAGCCGACGCTCGTGATTTTTCACGGCCCGCAAGCCTACGTCAGCCCGTCCTTCTACCCGAGCAAGAAGGAGCACGGCCGGGTGGTCCCGACCTGGGACTACGTTGCGGTGCACGCACGCGGACGAGCCAAGACGTTCGACGATCCCGAAGAGCTGCGCACACTGCTCGTCGCGTTGACCGACCGCCACGAGCAGCCTCGCCCGGCGCCGTGGGCTCTCAACGACGCGCCGGAGGATTATCTCCGAGGCGCGATGGGCGCGATAGTCGGTTTTCGCATCGAGATCGAAACGCTCGAAGGCCAGTGGAAAGTCAGCCAGAACCGCTCGGAAGCCGACCGCCGAGGCGTCATCGAAGGCCTAGGTGCGGGCGACGAACAGGCCCGGGCGATTGCCGCGCAGGTACCCGAAGGGTAGTCAGTCCTTCGTCCAAAGACTCAAGTCGGCGATCGCGCAACCGGACTCGGCGAGGTCGACAATCATGGAACCCTCGCGACGACTGTCGTACTTCGCCTTCGTCGCCCACAGGCGATAGCGTCCGGGCGGCAAGCCGATGATCTCGTAGGAACCGTCGGCCGAGGTGAGCACGGACCGGCGCACTCCGTCTTTACCGACGAAATAGACGCGCGCGGCCTCGATCGGCTCCGTCGACGCCATGTAGGATTCTCGATCCTTCCAAACCGTGCCGACGATCGTCGTCGGCGCTCCGGCGAAGTACCGTCGCACCAGCGTCAACTCGCGGTCTCCTTCGTCGGCGAAGAGAGAGAGGGTGCAAAGGCCGTCCGCGGGGTGTAAGAGCGCTCTCGGTGAATGGAGAAAAACCAGCGTCCGCGCGCCGCGCCGATAGGGCATCGCGGAGCACATGCCCTTCCAGAAGCTCAGCGAAATCTCAAGCGTTTCCTGGTCCTTGTCGAGGAGACGATACGCCTCAAGCACCTTCAGCGTCGCGGACGTCGGACGCCCGCTCCAGGCGTCCTCCTGCGGATTCAGTCCGCCCGAAATCGTCTCGCCCCAGAAAACGATCGACGCCGAACGCATCCGTTCGCACACCGGGGCCAGCACGCACTCGCAGGCGGACGCCGCGAGAGGAAGCAGAACCAACAGGAAAGCTAGGCGCCCCATGCCGATATCCCTGATCTCAACACGCACGACGCGTGGAACGGGTTTCGATCAGTTCTCCGGGGCCGGCGAAGCCGGTCCCGCCGCCAACGGTTCACGAACCTTGCAACGCATCAGCCGATAGATGACGGATCGCCCCGGGTCAGCCGGATCGCACAGAACCGTAACCGCATCGCCCACGTCGGCGACCGTGTGCATGCCGGACCCTTCGACCGACCACTGCTCGTCGTTCGCGGTGTACCAGACGACGTAGTAGGAGCGCCCCTTCGGCTCGGGATTCTTCTCGATCACGACGCCGGACGCGACGACGCCTTCGCGCACCAAGTAGAGCCGATTGCGCCACACTCCGATGAACCGCACCGCCAGGTAGACACCCAATAAGGCGAAGATCACGAAGACCGCCGTCAACCACGACGGACGATCGTCGGCGGACAGGAACACGGCCGTGGCGGTCAAACCGGCGGCGGCGAAGGCCGCGGCGGCCAGGATTTCGCGCAGCCCTTCCCGATCGGGTCCGGCCTCGCGAGGCGGCGGTCCGAGTTCGGGCTCCAAGGGCGCCCGTGGACGCTGAGGCGAGGCGGCCATGCCTACCGCTCACCATATCGTCCGCCGGACGGATGCCGGAATCGTGAAAAGGCCTTAGCCGGGCCTTAGTACGCGCCGGCCAAGAGACTCGAAGAAAGCCGCCGACTAGGGGTTGAGCTGCTCGCCCTCGCTGCGGGCAACGAACGCCGCGCACGAAAGGTCGCCCGTCACGTTGACCGACGTGCGAATCATGTCGAGGATGCGATCGACGCCGAGAATCAGCGCGATTCCGGCCTCCACCTTGTCTCCCAACCCGACCGACTGCAAGACGATGATCAGCGTGATCAGCCCCGCGCTCGGCACGGCCGCCGTGCCGACCGAGGCCAACGTGGCCGTCAGGATCACCGTCAACTGCGCGCCGAAATCGAGAGGTATCCCGTAGATCTGCGCGATGAACAAGACGGCAACGGCTTGGTAGAGCGCCGTCCCGTCCATGTTGATCGTCGCGCCCAACGGCAAGACGAAGCTCGACACTTCATTCGAGATCCCGAGCTTCTCCTCCGACGTCTTGATGGTCACCGGCAGCGTGGCGCTCGACGACGAGATCGTCAAAGCGAACAGCGCCGGCTCGGACGTCCTCTTGAAGAAGCGAATCGGATTGAGCTTGGCCGCGAAGCGCACCATCATCCCGATGGTCACGTACATGTGCAGCAGCAGCCCCACCGCGACCACCGCCGAGTACTTCAGCAGACTCGCCAGCAGGTCCAACCCGAACTGCGCCACGACCGACGCGATCAGCGCAAAGACGGCGTACGGCGCGATCAGCATGATCCACTGGATCACCACCATCGAGGCATCGTTCACGCCTTCAAAGACGCGCAGCACGGCGTCCCGCCGTTCGGCCCGCAGCGTACTGATCGCCGCGCCGAAGACGACCGAGAAGACGATCAACGGCAACAGCTCAAAGTCAGCCGCCGCGGCGATCGGGTTGCGCGGGATCATGTTGATCAGCACGTCGACGACGCTGGGCGCCTCGGCCGCGATCTCCATCTTTCCCTGCGCGTCGGCCTGGAATTGCGCGGCTAGCGCGTCCCGCGTCTCCTCAGCCACGCCCGCCCCGGGCTGGAAGACGTTGCCGAGGAATAGGCCAAGCGTAACGGCCAAGGCCGTCGTCACCATGTAGTAGCCGAACGTCTTGCCGCCGATGCGGCCAAGCTTGGTGATGTCTCCCAGCGAAGCCGCGCCGACGATCAGACTCGCGACCACCAACGGGATCACCACCATCGTCAACGAGCGGATAAAGGCGGAGCCGATCGGCTCCAGCGCGGCCAAAAACTCCCGCAGCGGCCCGATCTGGAAGTAGTTCGAGACGAACCCCAGAACAGTGCCGGAAACGAGTCCGAGGACGATCTTGTTGTGGAGTTTCACTGGCGGAGAAGCCGCCATTCTAGCAGCCGAGCGCTAGGGCTGTGCCGGCGGCGCCGGAGGAGGCGGAGGGGGAGCGGGCGGGGGCGCCGGAGCTTCTTCATCGCCGGGCAGACCGCCGCCGCCCGTGCCGCCTCCGCCCGGAGCGCCGCCGCCGCCGGAACCAGGCACGCCGCGACGCGAACGCTGCCAGATGGAAGCCGCCGTACGCGCCATGCGGTCCATCACCGCGACGATCTTCTGCTTGTCGGCGCCGGCTTTGGCGATCGGGACGCTCGGATGCACGGTGATCTGATCGCCGGCTTCCAAGTCCGCGTCCTGGCTCGGCATCAGCCGGTGCCGCACCGTGACCAGCCCCTCTTCCACCTGGACCACGACCGTCTCCGTCTCGTCCACGATCACGTCAAAAGTTGTCCCGCGCACGGAGATCACCGCCGTCGGCGTGTAGACCTTATGCGGATTGGGCCGGTCGCCAAAGTGTTCGATATAGACCTTCACTCGGCCGAGGAAAACGTCGATGAGATCCCTGAGGCTGGCCGGGTTCTTGCGAAAGACGACATGCGATTCGGGGAACACCAGAAAGAAGCTGCCGTCGGCGACCTCCAGTCGCGCGAAGCCGTCCGTGCCGGTGACGATCGTCTGGCCGACTTCGACCTGATCGCCGTCGAACAGCGCCCACTCCTCCCCGTGCTTCATCACGGAGACGGAGCCTTGCGCCTCAACCACGGTGGCCGCCGCCTCCGGGCCGAACTGCGCGTGCATCGGAAGAACCGCCGTGAAAAGCATCGCGGCCCAGCCCAGCAGGCTGATGAACTTGGTCTGCGTAATGATCCGTGTCACGCTCCCCTCCCGAGGGATGCGCCTCTCCTATTATGGCCGTCGGAACTCAAATTGCACGTGAATAGCCGAAACCGAGTTTCTCGAATGGTACGAAACCAAACACCCAGGTCTCCTCGTATCAAGCCTTTAGAAATCATGCAGCTAGGGTATTTCTCCGATTCGAGATTGGGAGCCCCGCTGCGGTAGGCTGAGGAGTGACACGCAGCCGTGTCGGATCGCCACGGCTCGGCCCGCTCTTCTCGCCTCCCGCACGCTATCGTTATGCGCCTCTCGATCGCCATCCTCGCGCTTGCGATCGTCCCCGCGGGGACGGCCCAAGAGGCGCGCTGGACCCGCATCGGATCCTACGGCATCCAGGCGGGACTCGCCGGACCCGCCGGCGGCGCCGCGGCGGACGTAGCCTTCGCGACCGACGGCCGCACCTTGACCGTGCGCGCCTCCGACGGCCGTACGCTCCTCTCGACCGACGGCGGCGAGAGCTGGCAAGCCGACGACGGCTTCCGGCAACTGATCAACCTGTCGCCCGAAGGCGGATTTGCGGGCCGAGACGTCTTCCGCCACCCTTACCGCGCCGGCGTGCTCTACGCCCTCGGCGGCGACCTCGAAGTCAGCTTCGACGACGGCGCTTCCTGGACGTCGCTGACCGGCGGCGATTCGTCGCTGATCGGCGCCGAGCACGATTCGATCGCCTTTGACCCGCTCAACCCGGATCGCATCTACGTCGCCAACGGCTACGGACTCTGGCGCTCGGCTGACGGCGGTTTGACCTGGTACGGCCTCAACGAGAACTTGCCCAACTTCCCCGAGGCCCGCTTCGAACCCGGCGCTCGCGGCGCCGCCCCCGTCCTGCGCAGCGACGTCCTGGGCGGCCTGACCTACTCGGTCGGCCTCGGCGCTTGGCGACGCGCGCCGCTTGAAACCGGACCGATCAAGCAAGAGGGACGCTCGCCCGCGATCTGGCGTCACCCGGAAAACCCGAACGTCTACGTCGTGGCCGCGGGCGGATCGTCCGGCGCCCGCCTGTTCCGTTCGCTCGACGCAGGCGCTTCGTGGGACGACCTCACCTCCGACCTCCCCGCCGGAGAATTGACCGCCGTGACCGCCTCGCCCGAAACCGGGGCCGTCTACGTCGCGGGAACCATGGGCGTCTACTACGCCGCCTCCGACCTCGAGAATCCCGCGCCCGCTTCCCCCTGGACCGAAGTCACCGGCGACCTGCCGGCGAGAGTCCGCGACCTCTATCTGGAAACCGCTTCCGGCCGCCTCTACGCCGCCGCCGCGGGAGAAGGCGTCTTTCGCCGCCGCGCACCGGACGTCGCCGGTCGCCTGCGCGCCCTGAACGCCGCCGACCTCTCGACGCGTCCAAATGCGCCCGGCGGTCTCGTCACCCTCCAAGGCGCATCGGTCGAATCCGCCAGCGTCGGCGGTGCGAACGCTCCGGTGCTGGCGGCGACCGACAGCGAAGCGCAGATCCAGATCCCCTTCGAGGCCCAAGGCGAGAGCGTCGCACTGGCCTTGACCACGCGCTCCGGCAAGCGCTCCTTGCAATTGCCGATGGAAGCCGTCTCCCCGGCGATCTTCGTCGACGGCGGCGCACCGCTCGTGCTTTCCGCCGCTACCGGACGGCTGCTCGACCTCACCCGCCCCGCGCGCGGAGGCGACCGCCTCTTGATCTTGGCTTCTGGCCTAGGACGCGTCGAGCCCGCCTGGCCGACCGGCGTTCCGGCGCCTCTCGAAGATCCGCCAAAGCCGACGGCAGCGGTCGCCGCGACGTTGAACGGCAAGCCGTTGCGCGTGATCTCCGCGTCGCTCGCGGGCGGCTATGTCGGCGCCTACTTCGTCGAAGTCGAGCTGCCGATCGAGCTCAACGCCGGTCCCGCCGAATTGCAGATCGCAGCCGCCGGCGCCGAAAGCAACGCCGTCCGCATCTTCGTCCAGCCCTAGCGCCGAAGAAGGCCTAGAACTCGGTGAACTTGCGGAACTCGTCGAACCGCTCGTCGATGTCCTCGCGCTTCAGCGTGCGGAACCGCCCAACGCCGAACTGCTCGCAGCAGAAGCTGCCCATCACCGATCCGTAAATCATCGCCTTGCGCAGGTGCTGGTGCGTGGCCATGCCGATGTCGGTCACGCCTTGCTCGGCGAGGTAGCCCATGAAGCCGCCGGCGAACGAGTCGCCCGCACCGGTCGGGTCATAGACCGTCTCCAGCAGGAAGCCCGGCGCCACAAAGAATCCTTCCGGCCGGAACAGGATCGCCCCGTACTCGCCGCGCTTGATGACGACCGTATGCGGTCCCATCTTGTGGATCTCTTCAGCCGCCTTGCGCAGGTTGTACTCGCCTGAGAGCTGCCGGGCCTCGCCGTCGTTGATCAGGATAAAGTCCCAGTTGCGGATCGCCTCCTTGAGCGCCTCCGTCTCGCCCTCAATCCAGAAGTTCATCGTGTCGCCGCCGACGAAGCGCGCGTTGTTCATCTGCTCATGGACGCCTTTCTGGAGCGATGGGTGGATGTTGCCCAGGAACAGATAGGGCTGCTCACGGTACGGGTCCGGCAGTTTGGGGTCGAAGTCGGCGAAGACGTTCAACTGCGTGTCGAGCGTATCCCGCTCGTTCATGTCTTTCGAGTAGACGCCCTTCCAGAAGAAGGTCTTGCCGTCGGCCGTCTCGAGGCCTTCGAGGTCGACGTCGTTCTCCTTGAGCAACGCGCGATCCTCATCGGCGAAGTCGTCGCCGACCACGCCGACCAGACTGGTCTTGGTGAAGAAGCTCGCGGTGAGCGCGATGTAGGTGGCGGCGCCGCCGAGCATCCGCTCGACCTTGCCGTGAGGGGTTTCCACTCCGTCATACGCGACGGAGCCGACGACTACGAGAGACATTTTTGGGATTCCTTTTTGAGAGCGGTCTAGAGGTCTAGAGGTACTTGCCGATCAACAGATCGAGCTTCTGCTTGGAAGCATCGGAGATCTTCGTGCGATCGGTGAGGATGGAATTCTGGAGCGCCGAGGCGTAAGGACTGGGGCCTTCGGGGATCCGTTGCACGGCCTCGATCGCCGTCTTCTGCGCGTTGGCGGCGTTCTTGGTCAAGTACTCGACGACTTGCTCGACCGTCACCGCATCGTGTTCCTCGTGCCAGCAGTCGTAATCGGTCACCATCGCCGCCGTCGCGTAAGACATCTCCGCCTCGCGCGCCAGCTTCGCTTCTTGCAGATTCGTCATGCCGATCACGTCGAAGCCGCATTGGCGATGGAAGTTCGATTCGGCCAGCGTCGAAAACTGCGGCCCCTCCATGCAGCAATACGTACCGCCCTGGTGAACCTTCACCCCGGCGGCTTGCGCGGCCTCGTGGAGCACGCCGGCCAGCGTCTCGCAAACCGGATGCGAGAAGGCCACGTGAACCACCACGTCCTCATCAAAGAACGTCGACGGCCGCCCCTTCGTCCGGTCAAAAAACTGATCCGGCACGACGAAATCGAGCGGGGCCATCTCCTCCTTCAACGAGCCGACGGCGCTGAATGAGAGCAGCCATTCGACGCCCAGTTTCTTGAAGCCGTAGATGTTCGCGCGGAAGTTGAGGTTCGACGGATTGATCCGATGCCCGCGCCCGTGACGCGCCAAAAACGCGACCTCGCGCCCGGCCAGTTTTCCGGTGATATAGGCGTCCGAGGGGTCTCCCCAGGGGGTCTCGACCGTCACTTCTTGACGATCTTCGAGCGCATCCATGTTGTAGAGGCCGGAACCTCCGACGATGCCGATACGAGGCTGCATAAGCTTCCCAGCATAACAAGGCAAGCCGCTCGAACTGGAACGAAACACGGCCCGATCCCGTACCATCTACAGCACATGGAAACGCCTCCCCGCCCGCTCGTCGAGCCGCCGTTGTACCGCGAGGTCAGCGGCAAGCTGTGGCGTTTCCTGACCGGGCGCGTGCTGATCGCCGCCATTCTGACGGTCGTGCATCTGCTCGCCTTCTGGGCCGTCGGGCTGCCCTGGTGGGGACTATCCGGCGTCGTCGTGGGAGCGCTGACGCTGGTCCCCGTGCTCGGCTTCTTCGCGGGCGCCGCGGCGGCGCTGCTGATCACCATCCTCGCCGGCGGCGGATTGAGCCACGTCGTCTGGCTGCTGGTGGTCATGACGCTGGCGCAGATCCTCGAAGGCGCCTTCCTCACGCCCAAAATTCTCGGCCGCGAACTCGATCTGCACCCCGCGCTCGTCTTCCTGGCGGTGATTGCGGGCTCGTTGCTCTTCGGTCCCCTCGGCGCCTTCCTGGCCGCGCCGGTCGCCGCGATCGCGGCGCTGCTGTGGCGGCGACGCAAGAAGCAAGCGCCCGCCTGACGCTACACTGGTCGCGCGCCGTCGGCGCCCGGTGGAAAGTTGCGGATTTCGGCGACCATCATCACCCGCAACGAGGAAGCGAACCTGCCCCGCATCCTCCCCAAACTCGACTTCGTCGACGAAATCGTCGTCGTCGACTCAGGCTCCGTCGATCGCACGCTGGAGATCGCCCGTGACGCCGGCGCCCAAGTCTTCGAACGCGACTGGACGGGCTACGCCGACCAAAAGAACTTCGCGGCGCAATCGGCTGCCAACGATTGGATCCTCTCCCTGGACGCCGACGAAGTCCCGACCGAACAACTCGTCGCCGAGATCGAAGCGTTCCGCCGAAAAGACCCCGGCGACGCGGCCGGCGCGGACTTCCCGCGCAAGGCTCGCTACCTCGGCCGCTGGATCCACCACTCCGGCTGGTACCCCGATCGCAAAGTCCGGCTCTACGACCGCCGCCGCGCTCGCTGGACCGGCGATTACGTACATGAGAGCGTCGTCGTGAACGGCCCGGTGGTCCATCTCGAAGGCGACCTGCTCCACTACACCTGCGACTCCTACGAGGAACACATCGCGACGCTCAATCGCTACACGACGCTCGCCGCTCGCGAGATGCGCGCGCAAGGTCGACGGCCGGGCCTGCTGAAGCTGTGGATCTCCCCGCCCTGGGCGTTCGTGCGCAGCTACCTGCTCCAACGCGGCTTTCTCGACGGCGTCCACGGTCTGCTGATCGCCTGGACCGCCGCCTTCTACGTCTTCGCCAAGTACGCCAAAGCGCGCACGGATCCCGACGGATGAAGATCCTCCATCTCGATTCCGGCCGCGAGATGCGCGGCGGCCAATGGCAGGTCCTCCGCTTGACTGAAGGCCTGCGCGAGCACACCGGCATCGAGCAACGCTTGCTGTGCCGCGGATCCCTCTTGGAGCAAGGTCTGGGCGAGCCGCTGACTTTCGGGGCGCTGCGGCAGCAGGCACGCTGGGCCGACTTGATCCACGCCCACGACGCTCGCACGCACACCTGGGCCGCGATGCTGAGCAAGCCGCTGGTGGTGTCGCGACGCGTCGCTTTTCCAATTCATCGCGGCGTCATGAGCCGCCTGAAGTATCGGCGCGCGTCTCGCTTTCTGGCGGTCTCTCAGTTCGTCGCCGGGCAACTGCGAACGGCGGGAGTCGACCCGTCGCGAATCTCCGTCGTTCCGGACGGCGCGCCGATCCCGAGCCCGCCTGCACGACTCGAATGGCGATCCCCGCCGAGAGTCCTCGCACTCGCATCCGACGATCCGGGAAAAGGAACCGATCTGGCGCGAGCCGCCTGCGCGGAAGCCGGGCTCGAACTTCGCCTGACGTCGGATCTAGAGCGGGACTTGCCGGAGGCGGAGATCTTCCTCTACCTGTCGGAGTCCGAGGGTTTGGGCTCAGCGCTGATTCTGGCGTCGCTCGCGAAGCGGGCGATCGTCGCCAGCCGCGTGGGCGGCATCCCGGAGGTCGTGAAGGACGAGCAGACAGGCCTTCTGGCGCCGAATGAGGTCTCACAGATCGCCGCGGCGCTGACCCGGCTTGCGACCGAGAGCGGGCTGGCGGAGCGTCTAGCCGAAGGGGCTTTCGAACGCGCGGGCCGGGAATTCAGCGTTGATATAATGGTCGCTCGCACGGTTGAGGCTTACCGTTCGACCCTTGCCTCGTGATCGCTTTGTCATTTCTCCTGGGGCTGATCGTCGGGAGCTTTCTCAACGTTTGCATCCACCGCTGGCCGGACGAAACCTCGGTCGTTCGTCCGCGATCACGATGCCCGCATTGCGCGGCGCCGATCGGCTGGATGGACAACATCCCTGTCCTGAGTTATCTGCTGCTCAGGGGCAAATGCCGCTCCTGTTCCAGGGGTATTTCGTGGCGGTACCCGACCGTTGAACTGCTCAATGCCGTGATTTGGGCGGGGCTGGCGGCCAAGTTCGGTTGGCAGCCTTTCACCTTCAAGGCGGCCGCGTTCTGCTCGATGATGTTGATCCTGATCTTCACGGATCTCGAACACATGATCCTTCCCGACGAGATCACCAAAGGCGGCACGCTGATCGGATTGGCGCTGAGCTGGTTCATTCCGCTGCCCGACGGCGCGACCCGGCTGCTCTGGTTCGTCGCCGGGCAGACGCCGTCCCCGCAGCTCGCCTCGTTCGTCGAATCGCTGGCCGGGGCGGTCGTCTTCGGCGGCATGCTGTGGGTGATGCGCGAGGCCTACTATCGAATTCGCGGCATCGACGGCCTGGGGCTGGGAGACGTCAAGATGGCGGCGATGATGGGCTCGTTCTGGGGAGTTCCGCAAACCCTCATGATTCTGCTGGCCGGGTCCATCATGGGCGCGTTGCTGGGGACTCTGATCGTCGCCCTCTCGCGCAAGGAATGGACCCATGAGATGCCCTTCGGCAGCTATCTCGGCGTCGCGGCGATCCTGACGACGTTCTTTAGCGACGAGCTCTTTGGGGTCTACTGGAACGTCGTCGTGCCCGGCGGTGGAGGTTGACGTCCATGAAACTCTCGACGATTGCAGAGCGCCTGGAGTGCAAGGTCGCGGGCGACCCAGACCTCGAAATCACCGGCGTCGCCGGACTCGACGAAGCGCGACCAGGCGAGCTGACCTTTCTCTCGAACCCACGCTACTCCGACCGGCTCAAGACGACGCAAGCCTCCGCGATTCTGCTCGCCAAGGAAGACCCGTCGCTCCCGTTGGCGCAGCTGGTCGACGGCGATCCCTACCTCGGTTTCGCCAGGGCCCTGGAGCTCTTCTACGACGCCCCGCGCCCGGCAAGCGGCATCCATCCCACGGCGGTCGTCGCCGCGTCGGCCGAGGTCGCTGAAGACGCCGCGATCGGCGCCTATGCTGTCATCGGCGATCGAGTGAAGATCGGCAAGCGGGCCGTCATCCATCCTCACGTCACGATCTACGAAGGGGCGCGGATCGGCGACGATTTTCTGGCTCACTCGCACGTAACCGTCCGCGAATTCTGCCGCATCGGAGATGGCGTGGTGCTGCAAAACGGCGTCCGTGTCGGAACAGACGGCTACGGCTTTGCCCGCCGCGCCGACGGGTCGCACCACAAGATTCCGCAGGCGGGCGTCGTCGTCGTCGAGGACGACGTAGAGATCCAAGCGGGCTCCTGCATCGACCGAGCCGCCGTCGGCGAAACCCGCATCCGGCGGGGCTCGAAGATCGACAACCTCGTCCAAATCGGCCACGCCGTCGAGATCGGCGAAGACGCCATCATCTGTTCGCAAGTCGGCATCGCCGGGTCGACCACGCTCGGCAAGAACTGCATCCTCGCCGGACAGGTCGGCGTCATCAATCACCTCACCATCGGCGACGACGTGCTGATCACCGCCCAGACCGGCGTCGGACACGACATCGAATCGGGCCGCAAAATCTCCGGCTCCCCTGAACTCGACAACGGCCAGTGGCTGCGCTGCACCGCCGTCTACAATCGCCTCCCCGAACTCGCCCGCGACGTCCGCAAGCTCAAGAAGAAACTCGGCGAGTAGCGCGGCCGGATTCGCTACCGTGTTCTGATGCCTGCCGCGCCGCCGGTCCCAAAATCCTTCGCCGATTTTCTGCGCTCCTTCGGGCCGAGCATCATCATCGTGCTCACCTGGCTCGGCGCGGGCGACATCGTCGATATGGGCATCGCCGGGGCCAACTACGGCTATGCCCTGCTCTGGGTCCTGGTCGCCGCACTGTTCCTGCGCTTCGTCCTGGTCTCGCTGATCGGCCGCTACCAGCTCTGCAACCAGCACGGCGAAGGCCTGCTCGACGGCCTCGCGCGACTGCACCCGCTCTACGCGCCGGTGTTGTTCTTCGCGGCGATCATCATGGGGCACGTCTACGGCGCCTACATGACGGTCGGCGTCGGCGAGATCTGCCGCAACGTCACCGGCGTGGGCGAGGTCTGGATGTGGGGCATCGCCTGCGCGGTCTCGGCCTACTACCTCGTCATGCGGACGTACGAGCCGCTGGAGATGGTGTTCAAAGCCTTCCTCGCCGTACTGTCCGTGTCGTTTGTCGGCTCGGCCCTCTGGGTCGGCTTCTCCGGCATGGACCTCGTCCAAGGCCTCTTCCGGATCGAGATGCCGGGCCACCAAGGCGAGTTCTCGCCGCTGCTGGTCGCGCTCGCGATGATCGGCGCCGTCGGCGGCTCGTTCATGAACCTCGTCTACCCCTACTTCCTCGAAGAGAAGGGCTGGCGCGGACCGCAATACCTGCGCGTCCAGTTCTACGACCTGCTGCTCGGCATCGTCGTCATGGTCGTCCTGAACCTCGCGGTCTGGGTCTTAGGCGCAGAGTTGCTGTTCCCCGATCGCCAGATCAGCGACCTCGAAGACCTGCCCAACTTGCTCAGCGACGTGCTGGGTCCAAACGGTCGCTTACTCTTCTACTCGGGCGTCTTCGCCGCCGTCTACACCTCCGTCGTCGGCCACGCCGCGGGTATCGGCGCGTTGGGCGCGCATGCCTGGATGCGCTGGCGCGAAGGCCGCCAAGGCGTCACCGTCGAGCAGTGGCGCGCCCACCCCTGGCGCAAAGCGATCGTCCTGTGGTGCCTCTTCTCGCCGCTCGTTTGGACGTTACCGGGGATGCCGGACTTCGTCACGTTGACCCTCGCCGCCAACAGCGGCCAAGTCGTCCTGCTGCCCTTGCTCGCCGGCGGCCTCTGGCGCATCACCTCCGGTGACAAGTACATCGGCGCCGAATACAAGACGCGCCTCTGGGAAAACCTCTGCCTGGCCCTGCTGTTCGGCCTCGCCCTTTGGGGCGCCTTCAAGTCGGCGCGGATCCTGCTCGGAATCGAAGGTCACTAGCCACGATTCGCGATAAGATGGAAACAGGATGCATCTTTTTCGCCGGATGTCGTGTCTGCTGCTGGCGGCCGTCGCCTTGTTCGCCGCGGCCGCGCCGGAACGCTGGAAGAGCCTGATCGACGAACGTCGCATCCTGCCTGCCGAACATCCGGCGATCGACTACTGGAACGCCGAACCGACGGACCCCGTCGCGCTGCTCCAACAGAAGCTCGTCGCCGGCGAGTCGGCTCTCGAGTTCGACGACCAGTTCGGCTACCTGCGCGCCGTCCTTGAAGCGCTCGAAATCCCGGAGTCTTCCCAGACCCTCGTCTTCTCAAAAACCAGCTTCCAGGCGTCCCGCATCTTCCCCCGTGCACCGCGCGCCGTCTACCACGGCGAATCGACCGCCGTCGGTTGGGTGCGCGGCGGCGACGTGATCGAAGTCACCTCCGTCGACCCCAAACTCGGCGTTGTCTTCTACACGCTCGACCAAGTCCGCAGCCCGCGCCCGCGCTTCAAACTCCGCTCGACCGAATGCCTCTCCTGCCACGTCGGAGCGTTCACGCTCGGCGTACCTGGGTTAATGGTGCGCTCGGTCCAGCCGGACCGTTTCGGCTCGCCCATGCGCGCACCGAGTTTCATCAGCGACCACCGCAGCCCGCTGCCCGAACGCTGGGGCGGATGGTACGTCTCGGGGCGACACGGAAGCCAGGAGCACCTAGGCAACGTGGTCTTTGAACGAGGCGGAGTCGAATCCTCCTTGCTGGGCGAGCGTACTCGAAACGTCGACGACCTCAAACCCTACGTCAGCGACATCGATTACGTCCGAGCCGGCAGCGACATCGTTTCATTGATGGTCCTCGAGCACCAAACGCGACTCACGAACCTGATCACGCGTCTGGGCTGGGAAACGCGCATCGCGCTCCATGACGGCGATCCCGTCGTCGAGGCGATCAGCGATACCGCCGAGGAGCTCTTGCGCTACCTGCTGTTCACCAACGAAGCGCCGCTCGATGATCCGATCCAAGGCGACCCGCAATTCGTCCGCGACTTCGAGTCCCGCGGCCTGCCGGACGGCAAGGGCCGTTCGCTGCGCCAACTCGACCTGCAACAGCGAATGTTCCGCTATCCGTGCAGCTACCTCATCCACTCCGAGGCTTTTCGCTCACTGCCCGCCGAGGCCAAGGAGATCGTCTACCGTCGGCTCTGGGAGGTCCTCACCGGCTCGGACGACTCCGACGTCTACGCCAATCTGTCGGCGGAGGATCGCCAAGCCGTATTGGAGATCCTCCGCGACACGCAACCCGATCTACCCGCCTACTGGGACTGAGCCAGTTCGCCCTTGGGCCCAAAGAACTCGTAGCGAATCCGATCGGCCGGCGTCCCGCGCGCCTCCAAGTCCGCCACCACCATCTGCATGAACGGCCGCGGCCCGCATACGTAGTGCAGCCCGTCTGCGTCCGGCAAAAGCTCGTCCAACAGCGCACGGTCGATGATTCCGGTACTGTCGCAACGGCCCTCGGCCACATCGTCGGCCCGGGCGTCGTCGTACCGGACATGCGTCGTCGCGCTAGGCAGCTTCGTCGCCGCTGACCGCATCTCCCCGGCCAAGGCATGCACGCCGCCGTGACGCGCTCCGTGGATGACGTACACGGGATTCTTCACCTCGCGATCCGCCAACGTCTTCAGCATCGAGTTCAGCGGCGTCACGCCCACGCCGCCTGAGATCAGCACCACCGGTTTCCCGTCCGCCAGCTCGTCATCCGTCGGCATCCTGAACTCGCCGCACGGCGGTCCCACCTGAATCTCGTCACCCTCTCCGACCGAGTCGTGCAAGAAGTTCGAGATCACTCCCGGCGCCGCGCCCTCTTCGAGCGGCGGCTCCCGCTTGACCGTGATCCGGTAGTAGCCTGTACCCGAAACGTCCGACAAACTGTAGTTGCGCGGCGACGTCTCCTGCCCCGGCACGTCCGCCTTCACCGTGATGTACTGCCCCGACACGAACGACGGGATCGCCTTCCCGTCCGCCGGCTTCAGGTAGAACGACGTGATGATTTCGCTCTCGGGGACTTTGCGATCGACCGTAAAGGCCCGATACCCGTTCCAACCGCCCTCGGCCGCGGCCTGCTCGGCGTAGATCTCCGCCTCACGCTGGATCAACACGTGCGCCAGCAGCCCGTACGCCTCGGCCCACGCCGCCGTCACTTCTTCGGTCACCGCATCTCCTAAAACGTCCTTCACCGCAGCCAGCAGATGCTTCCCAACGATCGGATAGTCCTCGGCCTGGACGCAAAGCGAGCAGTGCTTCTGCGCGATCAGCTCCACGGCCGGACCGAGCGCGGCCAGGTTGTCGATGTTCGCCGCATAAGCGCAAACCGCGCCGGCCAGAGCACGCGGTTGCGTGCCTGCGTGCTGGTTCGCCTGGTTGAAGAAGCGCTTCACCTGCGGGTCGTGCTCGAACATCAGCGAGTAGAACCGAGTCGTAATCGTCTCCGCGTTGGCGGCGACGGCGGGCGCAGTCGCTTTCACGGTTTTGATGCTGGATTCGCTCACAACTGGGGGAGCGGAACCAATGATGGATTCAGAATGCATGTTTACCAGAGTACTCCTCCTAAACCTATCGGCGCAGCCTAGGGCGAGTATTCGGGCTAAAGTGTCATGAGGGATGCATCTAACGCTGCACACCGACTATTCGCTGCGCGTCTTGCTCTACCTCAAGCTGCGCCCGGACGAGCGCTCGACCATCCAAGAGATCTCGGAAGCCTACGGGATCTCTCGCAACCACCTGATGAAAGTCGTCCAGCGTCTAGCGCAGCTCGGCTACGTGGAAGCCAACCGCGGCCGAGGCGGCGGATTGCGGCTGGCCGTCGAACCGCAAGAGATCAACATCGGCCGCGTCGTCGAGCAGACCGAGCCCCACCTCGATCTCGTCGAGTGCTTCGACATGGAGACGAATACTTGCCCGATCGTCCCCGCCTGTGAGTTGAAGTCAGCGTTGGGGAAGGCCCAGCAGGCGTTTCTGGAGACGCTGCGAGGCTACACGCTGGCAGACTTGGGCTCGAGTCGGAAGCACCTGCTTCGGCTGCTCACGCCGGAGCGAGTCGCGGCCGCGACTAAGCGCCCGCGATCGTGATGCCGCCGCTAAGACGTTTGGGTCTCCGCGGACGCTGCGGAGCCTCGGCGAGAGCCACGGGTTCATCACGCAACCCGTGGATGACGATCACGCCGGGGTTCTTGCGCCAACGCGGACGACGCCGGCGTTGCTCAGCGCCGTCGCGCGCTTCGTCCATCGCCGCGGCGATTCGCGGTTCGCTCGGGTAGCTCCGCTGAGCGCGCTGAAGCATCGCCAAAGCACGGTCCGGACGGCCGCGATCCATCGACTTGCGAGCCCAGTCGATGCTCCAGTTGATCCAAAGCTCGTGGAAGTCGTCGACCGCGGGACCGGGCAACCCCGGACGCCTCGACGCGCTCGTGAGCCGGGAGCTCAGTTCGTAGTCGAACGGGTTCCGCCGGAGCATCAGCCGAACGGCCTGAACCTCCATGTGAGACGGCACGGCCCGTCCTCGCGCATGTAAGTCGGCCTCGGCCATGCGAACGACGCGGATTCCGTTGGGGACGTCGTCGAGCCCGAGGTAGGCGGCGGCCAGTAGGCTCCGCAGTTCCACCCGGCTCAGCGGCTGCGTGAGGCCGCGCCGAACCAGATTCCGCACGCTCGACCATTGGGCTTGGTCGGCGCCCTGTTGAACGAGAATCGGCTGAGCAGCGGCCAGATCGCCTGACTTCAGAAGACCTTCGGCCTGACGGACGAGTTCGGCGGGAGTCGGCTCAGGCGCGGGACGGCTCTCGGCGACCTCAGCGATCACGGTCACATGCGTCTGCTCCGGCTCGGAGGCTGTGGTCGTCGGGGCCGGCGCCGGATCCGGCTCGGAGATCGCGATTTCGACCGTTTTCGCCTCCTCGATCGCTCCTGCATCGACCGGCGGACGCGACTTCACCAGGCGCTCCAGTACGGACGGGTCTCCCGGCTTCACCGACAGCGCTTCCTGATAGCGAGCGTGGGCTTTGGCTTCGAGCCCTTGCGATAGCGCCGCATCGCCCTCCTTGAGCGCCGCCCAGAAGCGGGCGTCGACTAGGGCCTTTTGGATGACCGGGTCACCCGGCGCCAACTCAAGCGCCCGCCGGAATCGACGTTCGGCGCTCCGAAACTCCCACCCGCGCATGTCCAAGAAGCCCAGACCCGCCGTAGCCGCGGGGCTGTGCGGGGCATATTCCAAGGCGCGCTCAAAGAGCCGCCTCGCTTGCTCGGTGCGCCCGGCCTCCAGAGCTTCGTAGCCGGACTCCTCCAACAACGCGCTGTCGGCGGACGCCGCTGAACTCGGCGGCGCGGCTGACAGCAGCGTGACTAGGACGAGAAGGACGGGACGGAGTAGGCGCGTTTGGAACATGATTCCACGGCAATGATCCGCCCGAGGAGCGAAGGCGGTCAATGGGCGGCGGGTCCCGTTCTCCGGGGTAAACCAAAGTAACGGGCGCCGGTACCTTGGTCACGCTTTCGTTCTATGCCGAGCACCCCGTTTCGGCTTGCTTTTTCCGGATCTCGGGTCTAAAGTCAGCCCAGAAAATCATCTTTCTTACAGAAATCGAACTCCTGCAATCCGGTCGTGAGCCGGGAAGCTCTCGACCCAGACGGCAACCCTCAACCCCTTACTGGGCAGCCCAACGTGGAGGCTTTATGTTCGATCAAGTCGACCAAAAAACCGGCGGCGTGCCGTGGACGGCGCTGGGAGGATTGGCCGCATTCGCGGCCCTGCTGATCGCGGGCTACTTCATGATTCAGTAGCCGCAGATCCGGTAGTCGTACGGAAGCGATCGACAAACAACAGGGTGAGGATGGTCTTGGCGTCGCGGATCTCTCCGTCGCGGATCATGCGCAGCGCCTCGTCCCAATGGGTCCAGCGAGGCTCGATGATCTCGTAGGGCTCGGGCGCGGCGGCTCCGGCCGTCACCTCCTCGGCTAGAAACGCCGTCATCCGCTCGGTGGCGAAGCCCGGCGCGGGAAAGAACTCCGTCAGGCGAGCCCATTTGTTCGCGCTGTAGCCCGTCTCCTCCGTCAATTCGCGGCGGGCGGCCTCTGCGACGTCCTCTCCCGGGTCGCATTTGCCCGCTGGGAGTTCCCACAGCGCTTCCCGAGCCGGAAGCCGAAACTGGCGAATCAGCAAGACCTCGTCCCCTCGCCTCGCGCAGATGACGGCGGCCGGCGCGTTGTGCACGATGTGCCGATCGATCGCCGCCCCGGAAGGATGCTCGGCCCGCTCATGCGCAATGTTGAAGACGGCGGTCTCAAGCGTAGGGCGGGAAAACTTCAGCTCGAAGGACATGCTTCGATTATCATGCCGTTGATGCGATTCGCCCTTCTGCTCTCCATTCTTTCGTTCGCGGCTTGTGCACCCAAAACGCCGCCGGAGACGACCGCCGAGCCCGCCGAGTTCAGCCTAGAGGCCCAAGAAATCGACCCGGAATTGGGAATCGGATACGCCGTTTTGACGGCTGATATAGACGCCGACGGCGCTCTGGACGTCGTCGCGCTCAGCGAGAATCGCGTCATCTGGTACGAAGCGCCCGACTGGACTCCGCACGTCGTATCCCAAGAAGCGGCCGTGCCGCACCACGTCTGCTTTGCCGCCGAAGACATCGACGGCGACGGTGATCTCGACCTGGCTCTCGGCGCCGATTGGCAGCCGCGCAACACCGAAGCAGCCGGAAGCCTAGGCTGGCTGGAGCAAGGCGACGACCCGCGCGGCGAGTGGACGCTGCATGAAGTGACCAGCGAACCGACCCTGCATCGCATCCGTTGGGCCGACACCGACGGCGACGGTCAGCGCGAACTCATCGTGGCGCCGTTGCACGGACGAGGGACGGCCGCTCCGGCATGGCACGAAGGCTCGGGCGCTCGATTGCTCGCCCTGCGCCACGACGGCGACGACTGGCCGGCGGAAGTCGTGGACGACTCCTTCCACGTGATGCACAACTTCTGGGCCGCGCAGATGGACTCCGATCCCGCCGACGAACTCTTGGTCGCCAGCTACGAAGGCGTCCACTTGCTCGACCGCGAAGCCGACGGCTCTTGGACGCGGACGCAAATCTCGGCTGGACACGAAGCGCCCGAGGGCGACCAGGGCGCCGGAGAGATCAAGCTGGGCCGCCTGGCGGACGGTCGCCGCTATATCGCGACGGTCGAGCCCTGGCACGCCAACCACGCGGTCGTCTACGAGGAGACGGAAGACGGCTGGAAACGCCGCATCTTGACCGACCAACTCGGCGCCGGACACGCGCTATGGTGCGCCGACTTCGACGGAGACGGCGACGAAGAACTCGCCGTCGGCTGGCGCGGGGAGGGCCAGGGAGACTTCGCCCAACCCGGCGTCGCGGTCTTCGATCCCGCCAAAGAAACTGGCGAGTGGAGCTACCGCATCATCGATTCCGGGGGAATGGCCACGGAGGATCTGACCGCGGCCGACCTAGACGCCGACGGTCTACCGGAGATCATCGCCTCCGGCCGCGCCACGCACAACCTCGAGATCTACTGGAACAAGTAGGTCTAAGATTTTCTTTTCGCGGGCCTTATAGCTCCGAAAGAGCCTAGAAGCTACCGCCGGATTCCGGCAGCACGCCCGCCACGTAGCGCGGCGCCCATCCGCCCGGTCCGGCGCTCATCACCTTGAAAGCGACGTCGTCGCCGGGCTTGAGCGTGTCGCGGATCTCGCGCACATCGGAAATCGACGCCACCGGCTTGCGGTTGATCGCCACGATGACGTCGTTCACCGCGAGTCCGATGTCCTCGGCGAACGAAGCCGTCTCCACGTCGGTCACTAGAACGCCGCCGTCCTCGGTGAACTCCATCTGCTCACGGCGCTCGTCGGTGAGATTCTGGACGGAGATTCCTAGGTCGACCTTCGAGGTCTGCTCCTCCTCTTTCTCTTCCGGCTCTTCCAGGCCCAACTCCTCAGCGAAGAGTTCCGCACGATCGGCGATCTTGACGCTCAACGTCTTCTCCTCGCCGTCGCGGATGATCTCGACCGGCACCGAGCTGCCGACCGGGGTCGAGGCGACGATGTCGATCAGCGTGTCGCCGTCCGGCGTCGCCTGACCGTCGATGGACGTGATCACGTCTTCCTCTTCAATACCGGCTTCATCGGCCGGACCGCCGTCCTTGACGGCGCCGACCAAGACCCCGCCGTCGTCCGCCCCGAAAGTCCTCAGCAAAGCCGGATCCTGATTGGCCTGGAACGTGATGCCGATCGAGCCGCGCGCCACGCGACCGTACTGGATGATCTGGTTGTAGACCTCTACGGCTTCGTTCGAGGGAAGCGCGAAACCGAGCCCTTCATTGCCGCCCGTGCGCGAAACGATCGCGGTATTGATGCCGATGATCTCGCCGCGGATGTTTACGAGCGGTCCGCCCGAGTTACCGGGGTTGATGGCGGCGTCGGTTTGGAAGAAGCGCTGGAACGGATTGTTCATCCGGCGCGAGCGCGACTGTACTTCACGGTCCATCGCCGAGATGATGCCGACGGTCACCGTTTCGCGGAAGCCGAAGGGCGAACCGATGGCGATCGCCCAATCGCCGACGTGGACCGCTTCCGAGTTGCCGATCGGCGCGGCGATCAGCTTCTCCTTGGGCGCATCTTCCACCTTGATGACCGCGATGTCCGTCTCCGAATCGCGACCGATGACCTGCGCGTCGTAGAGTTCCCGCTCGCCGCCGTTGGCGAAGCGCACCCGCACGCGATCCGCGTCTTCGACCACGTGATTGTTCGTGATGATGTAGCCCTTCGGATCGACGATCACGCCCGAGCCTTCGCCGCGCGGATTCGGCCGACGAGGCGTCTGTCCCCCTCCGCCGCCGGGACCGTTCGGCATGCCGAAGAAGCGGCGGAAGAAGTCTTCCATCCGCTCGTCGCCCTGCCCGCCTTCACCGCCGCCCTCGGCCCGCTCTTCGCGGAACTGCTCGACGCTGATGTTGACGACGGAGGGCGAAACCTTCTCGACGATCGGCGTGAACTGGTTTTCGGCCGCAACCGGCGGCGGCACCACGAGCGGCGTCGCGTCGGGAGCGGCTTTCGCCTTGTCGTCGGCGGCCCCGGCATCGCCGGAGACGACGGTGCCGATCAGGATTCCGATCGCGAGAGTAAAGAGGACCAGCGTGCTGGAGAGCAATTTGCTCGATCCGAGCGTAGCAACGAGGGTACGGCGTGATTTTTCCATCGGAATTCGTTCAGGCTCCTGTCACGTGTAGACGCGCAAAAGCCCTAAATGGTTAAGCGTGAAACTGATCCGTATTCTAGCAACGGCCTAGCTTGTTACGGCCGTCAACAGAAGCAACGACCGCGCCGACCAAGCGACGGTGCGAACCCAGTTGCCCGCCACCAGCTTGCTATGCGCCTCCGGAAGAAATCCGTCGAGCAATCGGTTGTGCTGCGGAACCTGGCTGAGCCACGTCGAAAGCCAAATCACCCCGAGCAACCCGCCGTTGACCACCGCCAAAGCGAAAGGCAGCTCCGCCGCGGACTCCACCAGCAACGCCGTCGCCGTGGCGGCCTCTAGCAGCATCGGCGGCCCGACCACCCACCCGGTCCGCCGGACATGCCGCTGCTGATACCCGCGAAACGCCTCGTCCCCGACGTCGGCAAACAGCGGATAGTGGACCACCTGCACAAACCAGATCACCCCGGTCATAAACAGGGTGGCGGCGAGGTGAACGAGTAGAAGGACAGACACGGCGATCGGCCTCAGGGTAGCGACCTTTCGCGCTACGATGGCCCCTTATGTTTCGAGTCTGGACCAGCCGCCGCGTGCCCGAACCCTTGCAACCCGCCTTTGAAGGTTGGGCCGAGACCTTCGCCGGAGAAGATTCCGAAGATCGCCTCGCCCGCTTCCCGGAGGCGCATGGCGCGGTGGTCGGCGCGGAACACATGACGCCCGACCTGATGGATCGTTGCCCCGACCTGCTCGTCATCTCGCGCACCGGCGTCGGCTACGACCGCGTCGACGTTCCCGCCGCCACCGAGCGCGGCATCGCCTGCACCATCACCCCCGGCGCGCCCACTACCTCCACCGCCGAGCACGCCCTCATGCTGCTGATGGCGACCACGAAGAAACTCAAAGACGCCGAACACAAACTGCGCACCACCACCGGCCAAGACCTTTACAAGCAACACACCGGCATCGAACTCGACAACAAAACCCTCGGCGTCGTCGGCTTCGGCCGCATCGGTCGCCACGTCGCCAAAGTCGCCCGCGCGCTCGGTATGGACATCCTCGCCTACGATCCCTACCTCAGCGCCCAGTCCGCCGCCGATCTCGGCGTCCGCACCGCCGCCAACCTACAAGTCCTGCTGGAGCGCGCCGACGTCGTCACCCTGCACCTCCCCGCGACGCCTGAAACCGTCAAGATGATCAACCGCGAGACGCTGGCCGCGATGAAGCCCGGCGCCTTCCTCGTCAACGCCTCCCGCGGCGAGCTCGTCGACGAAACGGCGCTGCTCGAAGCGCTCGACTCAGGACACCTCGCCGGGGCCGGCCTCGACGTCACCGACCCCGAACCGCCCTCCCACGACAATCCCCTGCTCCATCGCGACGACGTCATCGTCACCCCGCACATCGGCTCGTCGACGATCGAAGGCAAGCTGCGCATCTACTCCGACTCCGTCGACAACGTCGTCTCCGTCCTCAAAGGCACGCAACCCGCCGACCTGCTCAACCCGGAAGTCTGGCCCCGAGTCGCCGAGCGTCTGGCGGCCGTGCGCTAAACGACAATTCGATAAAGTACAGGCGATGGTCCGACCGTCCGTCGCTTGCTCCGTCCTCGCCGTCGCTATCGCCGCGACGCCGTTGCTCGAAGCCCAAGCCGCCGGCCCCATCGGTTCCCGTCCCCGACGCCCCGGCGTGCGCGAGGAACAACGCCGCCCGGTCAAGGCGGTCGAAGAGCCCCAGACGACGCTCTTGCAACTCGTCCACGAGGACCCGGTCGTCCAGAAGGCGATGCGCTACGCCTTCTCCTTCTCCGACGCCCTCCCCGACTTCGTCTGCGACCAGCGCACCGAGCGTTTCGAGAGCCGCGACAACGGCGCCAAGTGGAAAAAGATCGACGTCGTCGACGCCGAAGTCGTCTACGTCGAGCGCCGCGAGAATTATCGCAACATCCGCCTCAACGGGCGCCCGCTACGCAGCTTCGATTCCCTCGACGGCACCACCTCCACCGGAGAGTACGGCACTGTCCTGCGCAACATGTTCCACCCCTCGGTCGAAGCCGAGTTCACCTACCTCCAGGACGACGAGATCGTCGGCGTCCCCACCCGCGTCTACAAGGTCAAAGTCGACGAGCGCCGCTCGCACTGGCGCATCGGCTTCAACGACCAGCACATCGAAGCCGCCTACCGCGGCCGCGTCTGGATCGCACCGGAAAACGGGGCCGTCCTCCGTATTGAGATGGAAGCCGTCCGCTTCCCGCTCGGCTTCGGCCTTGCGTCGTCGGAGATGGCGATCGAGTACGAACCCATCGAGATCGGCGCCGCGCGGCCGCTGCTGCCGGTCCGTTCAGTCAACATGGCCTGCTTCACCCAAGAGGTGCTCTGCCGACGCAACGACCTCTTCTTCCGCAACTACCGCAAGTTCGGCGTCGAAGCGACGGTCGACTTCGGCGAGGAAGCCCTCGATGAACCGGACGAAGCGCTAGACGAACCGCCGACGCTCAAGCGTCCCTAAGCTTCGCTGCGGTACGATCTTCCGCATGCTCCGTTTGGCTTCCCTGCTTCTGCTGGCGAGCGCGGCCCTGACCGCCGCCGATCGCCCCAACATCGTCGTTCTGTTCGCCGACGACCAACGCGTCGACACCATCGGCGCCTGGGGCAATCCGCACATCCAAACCCCCAACCTCGACGCCCTGGTCGCGAACGGATTCAGCTTCAAAGGCAACTACTGCATGGGCTCGTTCGGCGGCGCCGTCTGCATCCCCTCGCGCGCCATGCTCAACACCGGCAAGGCCTTCTTCCGCATCCCCATGGATATGGACGGCGAACGCACGCTCGGCGAAGTGATGGGCGAAGCCGGATACCGCACGTTCGGCACGGGCAAGTGGCACAACCAGCGCCCCTCTTGGCAGCGCAGCTTCCAGAACGGCAAGACCATCATGTTCGGCGGCATGTCCGACCACACCAACGTGCCCATTGAAGAGCTCGGCCCCGACGGCAAACTGCGCAGCGCCGGTTTCTCCCGCGTCTTCTCGTCGGAACTCTTCGCCGACTCCGCCATCGAGTTCATCAACGGCCATTCCGGCGACGACCCCTTCTACGTCTACGTCGCCTTCACCTCGCCGCACGATCCCCGCCAGCCCCCCAAGCGCTATCGCGACCACTACTACGACTGGCGCAACCGCCCGCCGCTCCCGCCGAACTTCCTGCCGCAACACCCCTTCAACAACGGCAACATGGCCGGCCGCGACGAGGAGCTCGGCCCTTGGCCGCGCACCCGCGGTCTCGTCTCCGATCAGCTCGCCGAGTACTACGGCATGGTCACACACCTCGACGAGCAAGTCGGCCGCGTCATCGCCGCCCTCGAACACAAAGGCATCCTCGACGAGACCATCGTCATCTACGCCGCCGACCACGGCCTCGCCGTCGGCAGCCACGGCTTGCTTGGGAAACAATCCCTGTACGAACACTCGATGCGCGCCCCGTTGATCGTCTCCGGCCCCGGCGTCCCCAAAGGCGGCGAAACCGACGCGCTCACCTACTTACTCGATCTCTTCCCGACCATCCTCGGCCTGGCGGGCGTCGAAGCCCCGGCGAACCTTGACGGCCAGAACCTGCGCTCGCTCTGGGAAGGCAAAGCCGAACGCGTCCGCGACACGTTGTTCCTCTCCTACGCCAAAGTCATGCGCGCCGTCCGCGACCAGCGCTGGAAGCTGATCCGCTACCCGCACATCAACCACACCCAGCTCTTCGACCTTGAAAACGATCCCCACGAGATGACCAATCTCGCCGAAGAACCCGAGCAGAAAAACCGCGTCGCGAGTCTAACGGCGGAGATGGAACGCTGGCAAAAACACCTCGGCGACACGGAGCCGCTCACCAGCGATCAACCGATCCCGATGGACATCGACATGACCAACATCCAGCGCAGCCCCGACAAGTGGCAGCCGATGTGGATCATCGAAAAATACTTCCCCAAGTGGTACTAGGCTCGGATCGCTCGATGGACACGCGCACCAAGATCCTCTCCGCGTCGGAGGTCCGGCCCGAAGGCGTCCTCGCCTACGGCCGCTTCGACGTGCTCACGGCTGAGCACTGCCGACTCCTGGCTTCGGCACGCGATCGCTCTAGCGCGCTCACGGCCATGATTGAAGCCGATCCCGCCGACCCGCCGGCCGTGCTCGACGCGCAGGCGAGAGCCCATCTCACGGCCGCCCTCGGTTCGGTCGACCGCGTGATAATCTGTGACCAGCCGGAGCGCGAGCGCTTGCTCGCCAAATGGGACGCGGAGGCCGTGGTCGACGTGGAGTCCCAAGTCCATCGCGACGTCGTGGCCGATGTCCTTTCCCGTCACTCAGACGCACCCGCCTCAACGGACTGACCCGGCCCGACTGCTGGTCGTTCGCCTCGGCGCCATGGGCGACGTCCTGCACACGCTTCCGGCGGTCGAACTGCTCTGCGAAGCCTGGCCCGAAACGCGCGTCACGTGGGTCGTCGAGCCGAGCTGGGCGCCGCTGCTCGAACGTCATCCCGACTTCGACGTCCTCCCGATCCCGCTCAAGAGGTGGACGCGTCGCCGGCTCTCCCCGCAGTCGTGGCGAGGAGTCCGAGACGCCGTCCGCGGCCTGCGCGACCGACGCTTCGATCTCGCGGTGGTCTTCCACCCCTTGATCAAAGCGACCGCACTGGCGCGTCTCGCCCGCCCCAAGGAGACGGTCGGCTTCGATACGGCTAACCTGCGCGAACCGCTCTCTCGTCTCTTGCTCAGCCGTCAAATCACGGCGAACCGCGAGCACGTCGTCGACAAGAACCTGGCCCTCGTCCGCGAACTCACCGGCCTGCGCAAAGAGGCCCCCAATGAGGTGCGCCTGCCGCCGGGCGATCTTTCGCCCGACCTCCCGCCCGGCGAATTTCTGCTCACGTCGCCTCTCGCGGGCTGGCGATCCAAAGAGTGGCCGCCCGAATACTTCGCCCGCCTAGCCGCCAAGGCCTGGGAGAGGCGCGGCATCCCGCTCGTGCTCGACGGCGCGCCCAACGACCGAAAGGCGCTCCAGAAGATCTCCGATCTTGCTCCGGCAGACGCCTGCGTCGTCCACATCTCGACCCTCGCCGAACTGATCGGCGCCTCGCGCCGCGCCTCCGCCGTCCTCGGGGTCGACAGCGGCCCGCTCCATCTCGCCGACCTGCTCGGCAAACCCGGCGTCGCCCTGTTCGGGCCGACCGACCCGAAGCGCAACGGCCCGCGCAACCCCAAAATGCGCACGCTGCGCCGCGGCGACGCCCCAACCAGCTACGGCCGTGAGAGCCGCATCGCTGACTCCATGCGCGCGCTTACGCCGGACGACGTCTGGAGTGAGCTGGCCGACGTCATCCCGCCCAAGCCGACGCTCACTTTGGTCGGCTCTCCGAAGGAAACACAATCTCCTTGATCTACCTACTCCGAAACACCGTACTGAGCCTTCTACTGATCGCCGCGGCGAGCGCGCAAGCTCCGCCAAGCCGGAGCGAAGCGCGTCAACTCTTCGGCGACACCGTTGACCTGATGGAAGCCGCCTCCATCGTCACGCCCGAACTCGCTCGAGCCGGAGCTCCCCTAACGGAGACGGTGCGCCAGTCGATCGAGACGCTCGATCGAGGACAGGCTCGTGAACACGTCGGGGTCGTCTACAAGCTCCTGGGCGCGGCCAAGGTCTACGTTCAGCTCGCCGACGCGCTGCCCAAATCCGCCGCCTTCGGCGAGGAAGCCCGCCGCCAACTCGACCAGCTCCGCGCCAACGTGGACGGCATCGACGCCTACTTTCGGGCCCTGCTTGAGAAGCGCGAGCAGCAAGTGCTGGGATCCGATCGGGATCAACTGGCGCGCTACGCGGAGGACAACGAGTTGCTCGCCCCGCCGGTCGAAGGCGAACGCCGCGTGGTCTTTCTCGGCGATTCGATCACCGACGCTTGGGCGCTCAACCAGTACTTTCCGAGCAAACCGTTCGTCAATCGCGGAATTTCGGGCCAAATCACCGGCCAGATGCTCGCTCGCATGAAGGCCGACGTGATCGACCTCAAGCCCGAAGTCATGATTCTGCTGGCCGGGACGAACGATCTCGCCCGCGGCGTTTCCTCGTCGGCGATCCGCAACAACATTGAGATGATCGTCGACCTCGCCCTCGCGCACAAGATCACGCCCGTGCTCTCGGCGATCCTGCCCGTTCACGACGAGCACGCCGACCAGAACCCGCGCTTTCTGCGCAGTACGCTCCGCCCGCCGGCGCGCATCGTAGAGTTGAATCAGTTCCTGTCGCAGCTGGCCGCCACCCGCGGCATTCCCTTCGTCGACTACCACGGGGCGATGGTTCAGTCGGACGGTCGACTGCGAGCCGAACTGGCCAACGACGGCCTCCATCCCAACGCCGAGGGCTACAAGATCATGGCGCCGCTGGCCCAAGCAGCGATCGATTCGGCGCTGAGCGCTCGCAAGCGTCCGGCCGCCCGACGCGGAAAGCGGTTCGGCGTCTTCTAGCAACCGGCTAGACTATTCGACGAACGATGGGTTTCTTTGATTTCCTCAGTTGGGGCTCGGGCAGCGCTCCCGCCGCACCCGAATCAGCCGACACGGTCCGCAAGATCGCCTCCGCGCTCGACGCCATGGAACCGGACCAGGCGCGCTACATCGCAGCCTTCGCCTACCTGCTGGGACGTGTCGCGCACGCCGACCTCGATATCTCGCATGAGGAGACGGCCGAGATGGAGCGCATCGTCGAAGGCTTGGGCGGATTGCCCGAAGACCAGGCCGTGATGGTCGTCCAGATCGCCAAGACCCAGAACCTCCTGCTCGGCGGATCGGAGAACTACGCGGTCGCCAAGGAGTTCAACCGCCTGGCCAGCCGTGCCCAGAAGATCTCGCTGCTGCACTGCCTCTTCGCCGTATCCGCCGCCGATCAGTCGATCTCCACGGTCGAAGACAACGAGGTCCGCAAGATCTCCTCGGAACTCCGTTTGGACCACGGCGACTTCGTGGCGGCCCGCTCCGCCTATCGTGAACATTTGGAAGTGCTTAAGCGGAAAGTCGACTAGGGTACCGGCAGACCTAGTGACGCGCCGCCCCACACAAAGCGTGTTAGACACGTTTCAACCCTGTAATTACAGCTAGTTACCGTCGGAGACCATGGGTTCCAGGACCCAAAACACCACATCTGTAGTACTTTTCTAGTACCCTAAGACCGACTGACGTAGTACAAAAGTTGGGTTTTTCCTTTAGACCTGTTCTCAGGTGGAAAACCTAGGCTAATCTCACTCGAGAAGAACCACTTCGCGGGGTCGGCGTTTCTCGCGTCCTCACCGAACCCCGAATGATCGGGAGACAAAGGAACTAATGAACTTCAAAAACTTTTCCATCCTGGCGGCGGCGGCCCTTTTGATCGCCGCGGCGCCTATGTCGGCCGCTCTCATCAGCGTGGTCGGCGGTCCCAGCTCGGAGGGCGACTTCGCCTTGATCATCGCGGCTCCGCCCTCCGTCGGCGACAACGGTTTCGAGGCCGAAGCCATGCGCGGCTTTGACGAGCAGCAGGACTTCGAGCTGACCGGCGAAATCGGCATCGATGCGGGCTCGGGCGCCGGCGGCGGCAGCGCGAACCTCGCGATCGGTACGGTCGTCGACAGCCACATGATCTTCTTGAACAGCGCCACCGCCGGCGGCAACGACGGCCTCGCTCACAACAACGTGACGTGGACGTTCGATTCGGAGATCATCGGCGTGATGTCGGATCAGGGCGGCACGCTCGAAGCGGCCTCCAACGGACAGTTGGGCGCAGCCGGCACCTCCTACCCCGGGGCCTTCGGCTTCCGCGGTTTGGAGCTGGCGGCACAGCCGGTCAGCGGCGACCCTGATTTCTACATGATCAGCGCCGACCGCAAGAGCATCACGATCAACATGTTCGTCACCCAACCGGGCGACTGGATGCGCGTCGTGACTGCCGCTCCGGACAACGAGATCCCTGAGCCGGGCACCATCTTCCTGTTCGGCGCGGGCCTGCTCGGCGCGGCCTTCATGCGCCGCCGCAAGCAGTCGTAAACAACGACTCCCGCGAACGATCAGACTCTTCAACCGGAAGGGGCGGCGCTGAGCGCCGCCCCTTCTTGCGTTTTCGATAGCCGAGGCCAATACGCAAAACGGGGGACACGGAACATTTCCGAGCCCCCCTCTGTCGTGTCCGACTCAAGCCGGACCCCGCCCTCAGCTCGAATACGCCTCGTCGAGCAATTCCACCAGGTGCAACACGCGTTGCCCTTTCGAATACAGTTTCGCACCCGCCTGCAACTGCAACATGCATCCGGGGTTCGCCGTGACGATCGTATCCGCCTCGGTGGACTCCACGTTGCGCATCTTGTCTTCCAGCAGACTGAGCGACATGTCGGTGTGCAAGACGTTGTAGACGCCGGCGGAGCCGCAGCACACCTCCGTCAACGGTAGTTCCTTGAACTCGATCCCCGGCACCAGCCCCAGCAGGAAGCGCGGCGGGTTCCGCACCTTCTGTCCATGCAGCAGGTGACACGAGTCCTGGTAGGTGACTCGGCCCGAGAGCGTCCGCAGGCTCCGATTCGGCAGTTCAATCTCCGCCAGAAACTCCAGTACGTCGCGCATCTTGTCAGAGAACGCTTTCGCCTTGGCGTGCTGCTCGGGGTCATGCTCGAACAGGTCGGGATACTCTTTGAGGGTCGAGCCGCAGCCGGCGGCATTGCTCAGGATCGCGTCGAAATCGTCCGGGTTGATCGCCGCGATGTTCTGAAGGGCTTGTCGCCGGCCTGAGTCACGCATGCCGGCGTGGACGTGCAAGGCGCCGCAGCAGCCCTGGTCGCCCGGAATCACGACTTCGCAGCCGTTCTTTTGGAGGACCCGTACCGTCGCCTCGTTCATCCGGGCGAACGACACGTTGGCGATGCACCCGGCCATGAACGCGACGCGATACTTTCGCTCGCCCTCGGCGGGAAAGGTCTTGCCGACCTGGCTGAAGAAAAACGGCGGTTCGGCCGGGGGCGCCAGCTCTTCAATCTCGGCCAGCCCGAGCGGCTTCAAGAGCCCGATCGCCCGCACCAGCGCCTGCAGGCCGATCTTCTGGTAGAGCCAGATCTTGTACCCGGCGGTCTTGAGCATCCAGGGGCTTGCGAGCACTTGGTCGTAGAGAAGCTTCTGCAGGAGGCTCGGCGGCCGCTCTTGGGCGATCTGTCCGCGCGCGGCTTCCACCAGCCGCCCGTACTCGACCCCGGAGGGACAGGCCGTCTCGCAGGCTCTACACGCCAAGCAGAGATCGATGTGTTCGACGTAGTCGTCGTTGATCTCTTGGCGCCCCTCAGCGACCTCCACCATCTGGTAGATTCGCCCGCGAGGCGAGTCCATCTCCAGGCCCAACTCGCGGTAGGTCGGACAAGCGTTCAGGCAGAGTCCGCAGTGGACGCACTTGTCGAGATCTTTCTGTTGGGGACGGTCGAACGCCGCGGCGGGTGAACTCACGAGCCCTTCAATATAGCGAGCCGCGACGAGTCGGCGCCGCCTGGCCTCGTCTCTATTCCTGACGCGTGCGATCTTCCATGTTGGCGCGGGATCGCTCGATCGACCTCAGGATCTCTTCGGCTTCCGTCTTGAGCCCGAGGTTCTTGCTTTCGAGGCTCGGGCGGACGCACTTCTCGGCGAGGTCGAGGAAAAGGTTCTGCATCTTGTGATCGCGTAGGCGCTTGACGCCGTAGAGCGCGGCGGCTTCGTGAACCGTGCGCCCCACGCCCAGCAGGTAGACCGCCTTCGGCGTCGATACCGGGGAGAACTCGAACATCTTCTGTGCGGTCTCCACTTTGTCCCCGGCGCCGACGGCCCGCGTCGACTGCAGCAAGATCCCTCGGCGAATCGTGTGACCTTCGCTGCCCTTCAACCCTTGCTGAGTCGGCATCATGCCGGTCGAGATCCGGGCCACCACGGGCGACGGGTCCGCATCTCCTTCGGGAAGGTCAAAGTCCAGCGAGACCGTCTCCGCATCGCCGGTCAACTTGTCAAACGCCTGCACCGATTCGTACAGCTCGATCGAATACCGACGCGCGTCCTTGCGGTACTGCTCCAGCGCGGTCTGAAGATTGCGATCCGGACGTCCCTTGGACTCCTTCATGCCCGCTTCGCAGGCCTCATTGAGCTCCAAATAGGCGTGCGTCATGCCGCCAAGCAAGACGACGCGCCAGCCGGCCGCCCGCTCGCTCCACCCCGGCATCCCGTCCATCCGGTCGAGCCGATCGATGACTTGATCGTAGGCCCCGGACTCAAACGACGACTGCATGATCGACCACTCCACGGCGCCCGGATCGGGCGCTTCTCCACAGCTCCAGAGCAAGCAAATCGCGGCGAGAGTATGGGCGAAAGGTAGCGTTCGGGCCGACATAGTCCCCTTCCTCGCAACGTTGATATCAAGGAAGGAGAGCCTCGCCGTATCCAGAGAACGCCTTAGATCGAAGGCTCAAACCCCCGCCCGCACGCAGGTACGGAAGTTTGAATCGCCTTAGAATCAGTGCCGTTCCGACGGTCGACGGCGTTTAGAAATCGCGGTAGGGGCCGCGCGGATCGGACTCGCGCATCGCCGTCTTCCAGGCCTCGTAGCGGCCGCGTACCCGCGCCAGTACGTCCGGCAACTCGTCGCTCAAGTCTTTCGTCTCGCCGACGTCTTCGGAGAGATCGAACAGCCCGCCTCCCCGGCGAGAAACGACCCACTTCCAACGCCCCACCCGCGCGCCGAAGTCGCCCTGGCGCTCCCAGAACATCTCTTTGCGCGGCGACTCCTGCTCGCCCCGCAACACGGGAAGCATGTCGTAGCCGTCGATCGGAACGCCGTCCGGCGCCTTGAGCCCTGCGGCCGCCAGCACGGTCGGAAACCAGTCGAGCGCGCTGATGAACCCGTCGTTCACCGATCCCGCCGGAACGCGTCCGGGAAACCGTACCAAGCCCGGCACGCGCACGCCTCCTTCGAACATCCAGTTCTTCGAGCCGCGTAACGGGGCGTTGTCTCCACCTCCCCCGCCGCCGTTGTCGGAGACGAAGATCACCAAGGTGTCGTCGCGCTGCCCGGTCTCGTCCAGGTAGTCGAGGATCCGCCCGATCGAATCGTCCATGGCGGTGACGGCGGCCATGAAGTTGCGTCGCTTCCGCGCCTGCAAGGAGTCGCCTGACGGATAGAGGTCGAGATACTTCCCCGACGCCTGCGCCATGCCGCGGATCGCTCGGTTGAGGTTCGAAGCGCCGTGGGGAGCGTTGTAACTCAGATAGACGAACCACGGCTGGTCAGAGTCCTCTCCGAGAAAGCGCAACGTCTCGCGCTCAAACAGGTCGGTCGTATAGACGCCCTTGTCGGCCGTCGTCGGCTCGTTGCCGTCATACATCGAAGGCACGCCGTAGCGCTCGTGCGTGTAGTAGTCGATGCCTGTGTTGACGAATCCGTAGAAGTCGTCAAAGCCGCGTTGCAGCGGCAAGAATCGCTTCAGTTGGCCCAAATCCCACTTGCCGAAGACGCCGGTCCGATAGCCCGCGTCGTGGAGAACGTTCGACAGCAGGACCTCGCGCAGGTCCATCCCCAAAACGCGCTCCGGCGACAGCTCGTACTCGTGCGGCGGGTAGAGGTAGTCGTCGTCGGCGCGATCGTTGCGGAAGTTGTCGTAGGTTCCGTTGCGTTGGGGGTAGCGCCCGGTCAGCATGGCGCCGCGCGACGGCGTGCAGACCGGAAACCCGGCGTAGTAGCTGGTCAAGCGCACGCCCTCCGAGGCGAGCCAGTCCAGCCGCGGCGTGCGGATGTCGGGCGAGCCCTGCGCGCCGAGATCGTTGTAGCCCTGGTCGTCGGAGACGATCAGCAGGACATTGGGGCGCTGTTGCGCGGCGAGAGCGGCGACGAAGAGGAGCGAAAGCAACAAGCGATGCATCGGCCCACGAGTATACGACTGTGGGACCGTCAGCGTCCGAGCCAGACCGCCAGCGCTTCCACATTCTCAGCAAAGGTCGTTGAGCGCAAAACCTTCTCCCGCGGCGGAACCGATCCCCGATACACGCTCACCGTCTCGTCCTCAGCCAGCGGATAGCTCTTCTCGCCGATCACGACCACCATGGGCTCGGCCGCGTTGACCGATACGACGCGATCCGCTTTCCCGATGGTCCCGTCCTCGAGCCATGCGCCGCGGTCGTCCATCGCCGACAGGATCGCCTCCACCCGGGCGTCGCTGGGTCGTTCCGGCGGACTCGCATCGGCCCACGGCGACAGCCCGCTCAAATCCGTCACGCGCGGCTCGGCCGGGCCCGCCGAAACGCGCTCGTATTCCGCCGCGATCTCGTCGATCCAGCTCCCGCTGACGAACAGCGCGTAGTGCTGAATGATCGAGTCGTCGGAGTAGCTCACTTCGTACCCGTCGTCCCGGAACACGGCTCGACCGGGAACTCGGACCATCGTTCCCTTGGTGATGAACAGCGGCCGATCCGTGTGCAGTTCGTTGAAGCGCGCCAGACACGGCGTCTCGCCCGGGCAGGTCCGTCGACGACGCTCCGGCGGATCTCTGTCGGGAGGAAGGAGGAGCGTACGGTAGTACTGCAGCGCCCGGGGAATCGGCGCGAGGAATCGCTTCTCGCCGGTTTCGCCGTAGAGCGTCAGCAAGATCCGCAAGACGCTGCGCACCTCGCCGCCAGTGATCGAGGGCGGCTCAAAAACGCGCGCCCAGGCCGGGTGCATCTCCGCGTCATACTGCTGCGCCCAGCCAGGCTGAGGCTCGGGCAGTTGCGCGCGAAGCAGGAAGTCGCCGCCGCGCATCGCCGTCGCCCGGTAGCTCGGCTGGTCGTAGATTCGCGCGGCCTCCAGGTAGACGTCGATCAGGTCCGCCAGCGTGTTGTCGTTGAGCGTGTAGCGATCGCGATAGTCTTCGGCCGGCCAGGTTCGCGACCACGAGTCCGGCAGCGACGCCCTCTTCGGCTGATGGTCGGCGGGATCGAACGCCTTCGCGCGAAAGAATCGCTGCGGCCAGGCTCCATTGGGATACTGCTCTTCGGCGATCCGGGCGAGGGCGTACTCAGCAGCCTCATGGATCGGCTCGTCATGAAAATCGAGCGCACGGTCCACGCGCATCAGCAGACGCAGCGCCGCTTGGCTGACGTTGTCGTCGAAGGTCGTGTAGCGCCGCTGCGGGTACTCTTCGCGCGACGAGCCGTCAGCGCGATACGGATAGTCTCGCCGCTTGGCCGGGTCGAACTCGATGATGTAGTCCCATCCGCCCGTCCAATGCTGACCGCGCACGAGAGCCCGCGCCGTCTCCCGCGCTGCGTCCAAGTACCGCGCTTCCCCAGTCGCTCGCCAAGCCTCAAGGTAGGCCATACCGA